>VYMC01000046.1_pt1 | contig 40549 bp, 31 predicted proteins | sample 5115301 | NCBI WGS metagenome assembly VYMC01 (sample SAMN12291802, study PRJNA351875) | freshwater metagenome | isolation source: freshwater lake | place: USA: Michigan, Wintergreen Lake | collected 2013-08-08 | reverse complement strand
GTACTATTACTACTAATACTATCCATAAAGGGTGTCTTTTTCCTTTATCTTTCCGAAAGTCCTTGACTTGTTTCAGTTTTTCTATTAAGCTCAACATATATTTTAAAGGTTGGCTGTCACTTTTCATTTTACCTGATAGTGATCGCTTTTACTTTTGATATTCTGATGGGAGAATGAAACAGCCCTACCTTGATAAGGGGGGTGCGGATCCCCCCTTAATCCCCCCTTGATAAGGGGGGTGTCTGACAACTTTTAACACCTACCTACTTAACTAGCTAATATCTATGAATAGAGATCATCAATTATTAATCAATCTCGCTTTTCTCGGTACTAAATATACTGGACTGACTACCTATACTAAAAATATAATTCCCCAATTAGCTAACTTAAATCCTACCCTAATCACTTCTAATAGTTACCCAGATTTTAACAGCTATCCTGTGTCGGCAAACCTCACCCAAGAAGAAGGAACTAAAGGTAATATTAGGCGCTTAATTTGGACAGAAACCCAACTATATCAAACCTATCAAAAATTGAAATCTTCCCTGCTATTTACCCCCATTCCCGAAGCACCTATTTATGGAAATTGCCGCTATATTGTCACAGTCCATGATTTAATTCCCCTACGATTTCCGAAATTTTCTCCCCTAACTTTTTATAATAAATACTATTTACCCCAAGTCCTGAAAAAAGCGACACATATTATCGCTGTTTCCCAAGCAACGGCCGCCGATATTAATAAGTTTTTTAACATACCTCTTGACAAAATAACCGTGATTCTTTCTGGATATGATTATCATAATTTTCGTCCTTTAAATCTGGCGACTCGTCCCTATTTTCTCTATCTTGGTCGTTATGATCCTCATAAAAATCTGGCTCGTTTAATTACTGCTTTTTCCCAAATCGATTCCGAATATCAATTATTAATCGTCGGTCAATTTGACCCCCGTTTTACCCCGACTCTACAGCAACAGGTAGAAGCATTATCAATCTCTCAAAGAGTGCAATTTTTAAACTATGTTTCCTATACAGAATTGCCGCAACTTTTAAACCAAGCAACTGCTTTAGTTTATCCCTCCCTTTGGGAAGGTTTCGGATTACCTGTACTAGAAGCGATCGCCTGTGGAACTCCTGTGATTACTTCTAATCTTTCCTCTCTCCCGGAAGTCACAGGAGATGCGGCAATTTTAATTAATCCCTATAGTATTGATGAGATGAGAGAGGCAATGCAGCAAATCGCCACCAATGAACAATTACGTCTTAAATTAAAATCCCTGAGTCGCCAGCGCGCACAGCTTTTTAGTTGGCAAAAAACTGGACAAGAAACCGCCACAATTCTGCAAAGTTTTCTCTAAAAATGGTGACAAAAAACCTGATCAATCATTGTAGGATGGGTTAGACAGCACTAAGCATTAAAACCCAAGTATATGAGAGCAAAAACCTGTACTTTCTTGGGGAGATTCAGTGTTACTTCCTATATATTATTGTGCCATTCTTCGGGAATTTGAGCAACTTTTTCCTTACCATTAGGCTGATGAATAGGTTTTCCTAAAGGACGAATTTTGAGATTTCCTTGTAAATAAGCGGCGATTCTTTCCTTGGCAATTTTCACATATTCTGCTTCTTTTTCACTTCCCATCCCTCGACGATTGTGCATAATACTAGCAATCAGAGAAGTTCCGACTCCAGCAAAGGGATCAAAAACCCAATCCCCCTCATTTGTCAAGGCTAAAACACATCTTTCTACTAATTCGATTGGATATTGACAAGGATGGATAGTTTTCTCTGGATGATTAGATTTAACGTTAGGAATATCCCACAGTAACTCATCCCATTCTTGTGCTAAAAACTCCCAAACATCGCTGGGATTTTTCCCTAAAGGATTACCAGAGGGTTTACCGATATTTTTACCTTTAAAATGACGCTTACCGGGGTATTTAGCGGGAATTCTCACCGGATCAAGATTAAAGGTATATTTATCGGTTTTTGTCAACCATAAAATAGTTTCATATCTGCCAGAAAATCTTTTAGAAGTATGTAATCCATGGCCAAAATGCCAGACAATTCTATTTCTTAAAAAGAAACCCATTTGTTTAAATAGCTGATAATAAAAAATATCTAAAGGATAAACTTCACCCTCTTGAACGAAATTTCCCACCTGCCAGCAAATACTGCCATTATCTTGCAAGATTCTAGAGAATTCTCGCATAATTTTGGTTTGGGTTTCCAGATAAGTATCCAAAGAGATTTTTTTTTCGTAGTCTTTTCCTAAATTGTAGGGAGGAGAAGTAATAATCAAGCTCACAGAATTATCTGGTATAGTCTTAATAAAATTATTGCTATCTCCTTGATAAAGAATTATTTCAGCATCAGGTTGATAAAAGTCCCGCACTGATTTTGATTGAGAAAATAAGGGCAACTGATTCATAGACAATTTAGCAGAGAAGAGCCACTTTTAATTATATAGTTTTCTGGACTAAAAATCGCCAAGATTTCGGGCTGTGTAAACTGGACGTTTTACAATCTACCACCGCAGTTATTCAGTAAACACCAAGTATTCTTACTCATAGTAAAATGGGGATGCTCCCCATTTTACACCCAATATTTAAGAGAGCCAGTCTTTTCAAACAATTAAAAAATTCTACTGTTTTAGATAAAAATCGGGAAGAAATAGTCAGTTTTTTTTCTATTCTTCCCTTAACTAAGATTAGCTCAAACCGGGGACGCACTCGCCTAATTCCACTGTAAAAGGTTGCCAAGGACGAGGATCAATTACCTTTGTCGGCAAGTCATGGGATGTTAATAATTCTTGAAAAGATTCGGGACTACCCCCAGCACTTAACACCGCCATCAATAATCCTTTAAACTCGATATCACCACCGGCAGCCGTAGAAATAATATATTGAGGTTGCAGACGCTTACAGACTGCTAAGGCGCTTTCTTGTCCTTTGATTACTGGTCCGAGGAAAGGTATTTTTAAGTCAATCAAAGGAGTGATAATCACGGAGATTTTACCAAGAGAATCGAGGATAGGAGAATGATAACCGTGGGGTTCGTAGTAGATACTCTGATTTGTCGCTAATTCCTTGATAACATAACCATTTTCCACCAGAGTCGGCCCGACTGGAGAACCGGGGACAGCAGTAATTTCGATCGCATTGTCAAAGATATAACTAGCACCGTGGGTTAAAGGGATGGGATGGGTATAATTGAGGGATTTAACGACTTTTTCGGCATTCGGAGAAGCTACCACGGGAATTTGGCGATCGAGTACCTGTAAAGTAGGAGGATGAGCGTGATCTTCCAAACCTTGGGAGAGAAGAATCAGATCGATATTTTCGGGAATGGCATGATTAGCGGTTTTTTTGCCCTCAAATAGCCAAGTTAAATTACCAAAAGTCAGGGAACCCACCAACCAGGGATCGAGAAGCAGGCGTTTTCCCCCGATTTCGATTAACCAAGAATTACTATCAAGCCAAGTTAACTGCATATAAGGAGAATGAGGATTTTTTTAATTTAATTTAACATTAGCATTAATTTTTCTGCGCTTGGGGGTTTTTCAGTCATCAGTGAATGCCATTCATAGCAGTTATCTTAATGGTGAGGTAGGAAGTCTCTGGTTTTAGGGAACAGGCAACAATAGCCAGTCGTCTGGGGATGATACCAAATTAGGTTACACTTCACCTTGAGGAGAAACGCTGTAACATTCCTCACTCAATGCTGGTCACTGAAAACCCAAATCTGATCACTGATTACTGATCACTGATCACTGATCAGTCAAGGCTTAAGAAATAGGGAAAGTTTAGCTATCTTAGGGAAAGTAGGCGCTAAAAGGGGAAGAAGAACGCATCAGCCGAGACTGAATTTCTATGACTAAACGTACCTTCGGTGTTATCGGACTAGCTGTCATGGGAGAAAATCTCGCTCTCAATGTGGAGAGTCGGGGTTTTCCCATCGCCGTTTACAATCGCACCGCCAGCAAAACTAAAGAATTTATGGAAACTCGCGCCGTCGGCAAAGATGTCAAGGCGGCCTATAGTTTAGAAGAATTCGTCCAAATTTTAGAGCGTCCCCGCAAAATTCTGGTCATGGTAAAAGCTGGCCCGCCGGTGGATGCCGTGATCGAACAATTAAAACCCCTTCTTGAAGAAGGAGATATGATTATCGATGGCGGTAACTCCCTCTACGAGGACACGGAAAGACGCACCCGCGACCTAGAATCAACCACTAAACTGGGTTTTGTCGGCATGGGAGTCAGTGGTGGCGAAGAAGGCGCTCTGCACGGTCCTTCCCTGATGCCGGGGGGTACAGAGTTCGCCTATCGGGAATTAGAGCCGATTTTAATTAAAATTGCCGCCCAAGTCGATGATGGTCCCTGTGTCACCTATGTGGGTTCCGGGGGGGCAGGCCATTATGTGAAAATGGTTCACAATGGCATCGAGTACGGCGATATGCAGTTAATTGCGGAAGCCTACGATGTGCTGAAAAATGGTCTAGGACTGAGCAATCAGCAGTTACAGGAAACTTTCACGGAGTGGAATCGCACCGATGAGCTTAATTCTTATTTAATTGAAATTACCGCCGATATCTTTAAGTGTGTTGACCCAGAAACCGGTCATCATCTGATAGATTTAATCTTGGATTCGGCGGGACAAAAGGGAACCGGACGCTGGACTGTGTTAAGTTCCTTGGAGTTGGGGGTGCCAATTCCGACCATTTATGCTGCGGTTAATGCTCGCGTCATGTCCGCTTACAAGGATGAACGGGTGGCCGCTGCAAAAGAGTTACCCGGACCTGGGGAAACCTATCTGGGGGATGCGGCAATATTTGTGGATAAGGTGCGTGATGCTCTTTACTGCTCGAAAATGTGTTCCTATGCCCAGGGTATGGCTTTAATCGCTAAAGCTTCTCAGGAGTTTAACTATAATATCAGTCTGCCGGAATCGGCCCGGATCTGGAAGGGCGGCTGTATTATTCGGGCCGGTTTCTTGGATAAAATTCGCAAAGCTTTTGCGGAAAATCCTGGGCTGCCGAATTTGTTGTTAGCACCGGAATTTAAGCAAAGTATCCTCGATCGCCAAGAGGCCTGGCGTGAGGTGTTAGTCTTGGCTAATAAGTTGGGAATTCCAGTCCCGGCTTTTAGTTCTTCTTTGGACTATTTTGATAGTTATCGTCGGGCCAACTTACCGCAAAATCTCACCCAAGCACAACGGGATTACTTTGGCGCTCATACCTACGAACGTACTGATAAACCTAGAGGCGAGTTTTTCCATACGGAATGGATGACTGAATCCTAAAGCTATCTAATATTTTCTCCCCCTTTTTATTTCTCGTAAAAAGGGGGGATTTTTTTCCGAGATTTTGCTGATTAATACTAAATTTTGTTTTGAAAAGCTGATAACAATCAATCATAAATGAGCCAATGATAATTGGGTCAGCTTTTAATTTCATTAGTCATTCTTTCGAGATACTGACAACGAGTTATTAGAATTTTTCCCATGTCTTTAATCGTTTCAAAATGTTGATGATGATTAACTCTTGGGATTAAATACCAGAGATTTTTTCCAGTTTTTGTCTCAACAAATCCATAAATATATAACCCTTGATAAGGGGGTTTTTTGATCGCCTTTATTCCCGTTATTTTGCCGAGCAAGAATCTAGGCAATAAAACCGAAGAGAGTGATACCGATCTGAAGTTTTCACCCCAAAATGACCTAGAGGTATCAAGAAAAATTAATAGCTGAGGGGTTGGAAATTTTCAGGAATATCCAGTTCAAAGACTTCGTCGTGAATCTGAGCCACATAAAGTCCTTCTTCTAGGGTTTTTTGACGTAATTCAGGGGACATATCAACGGCGGCTAAAATACCATAGAGTTTTTTATCTTGATGTTCAGGAAAAAAGCTACGAAAACGTTGCAAAATACTTTTTAATTGAGTAATTGAATCTTCCCTGACATGACTTTTAACTTCCACAATATAGGCAGTGTTTAGATAACCATTGGCATAGGCGAGGACATCAAGCTCTAGGTGTTGTCCTCCCTTGCTGGCGCGGACACTAGGACTAATAATTTCCATGCCAAAGCGTTGTCTGAGAATCGTTTCCATGGAGGGAAGAGCCAGACCTTCGGTAAAACTGCCAAATTTTGCACCGAGTCCCCCAATTTGTTTACCTAATTCTTTCAGTTGGCGATCGGTCTCTTTAAGTTGGCGATCGGTCTCTTTCCGTTGCTCTTTCAGTTGGCGATCGGTCTCTTTCAGTTGGCGATCGGTCTCCTTCTGTGCCTGACTGACTTCCTTGAGTTGTAGGTCTGTCTCTTTTTGAGCCGCAGTTAATTCCGATTGCCTGATGGTTAATTCGGCGAGGAGTTGCCATACGTCATCTGCGGTAGTGGCCATTGGTTCTTTCCTTACTGCTTCGTTTTCTCTATTTTAAGAGATTTTTTTGGATCGCCTTTATCAATCCACAGCAAAATTAGTGCTTTTAATAGTACTTTGGGGAAAGATGCGATCGCTGTCTTTCCCTATTTTTCCATGATCTCCCCTGAGAATTTCCATGTCCAGTGGGACTGACATCACCCTTGGGACAGCGTTACTTTTGTCCTATTCACTCATGTTTGAACCCGAAAGAGGTAAACAGCAATGGCACAAGGCGCTACTTTTTACTGGAGTACCTATCCCAGTTCTTTTCTGCAATTGCAGGCAGATGGTTATCGTTACATGGTCGGAGGCTATAACGATGACACAATGCACGGTTCTCAAACCGAGAATCAAATTGATGGCTTTTATGGCAATGACATAATTTACGGGTATAGCGGAACTGACCGACTAAAAGGAAATTATGGGAATGACACTTTAGACGGAGGTGACGATAATGATTACCTGTATGGAGGTGACGGACAAGACTATCTACTAGGAGGCGAAGGCTTCGATCGTCTATGGGGCGATTCGGGCAATGATAGTCTTTATGGGAACTATGGCAACGATTCCCTCTATGGGGGTAATGGCAGCGATCAACTGTTTGGCGGTTATAACAATGACTATCTAACAGGTGAATCGGGAAGTGATCTGATAGTGGGAGGATTGGGGAAAGATACCCTACTAGGGGGAGCCGATGCTAATACTTTTGTGTTTAATACTCCCCAGGATTCTCTGTTAGTTTCCTACGATGTCATCAAAGATTTACAAATTGGCATAGACAATATTGATGGTTTAACCGCCTTAAGTGCGGCTCAGGTCAAGGAATTGGCTAGTGTGAGCAGTTTAACCGAGGCAAATATAAAAACCCTTTTGAATGGTACAAATTTTGTGGCTAATGGGGCCGCAACCTTTAGGGTTGGAACGCAAACCTTTTTGGCTCTAAATGATAATCTGGCTGGATTTTCCGCTAACACTGACGCTATGATCGAAATCACTGGCTTTAGCGGCAATCTTGCTAATTTATCAATCATTTAACTATTCAGTTTTGATGAGTTAGTCAGAGTTGGCAATAAATATCATTTTCCAATGAATATGGCTGAAAAACTTACAATTCTTGATTTGTCAGAAAAAATTGCAAAAATGCACCGCAAAACAGAAGATGAAATTATCTCAGATCATGACATATTGAAGTTTTTAGAGTATTCAGTCATTTCAACTATTGCCGAAGATAGAGCCTTAAAACAAATTACCAGTTTTACATCGGACGAACTTAAATTGTTTGGTAAGTTGGAACCTAATAAACTTTGGCTTCCACGTTTTGCTCGTAATCGCTCGATTGAATTGACAAAACTATGGAGACATGATTTATCCAATCATCAAAAAAAAGTATTTTATGAAAATTATTGTTATGAAGTGGTTAATTCAATTTATCGAGCTTATCATGTAGAATCTGGTTATTTACCTAGCAAAAATGATGTTAAAATGATTAAATCAGAAGCCAAAAATCCCAAAGGAAATACCGATTTTAATGATTGTCGTAAATTTTTAATCAGCAAAGGCTATCAATTATCTAATGGTGCTATGTTTGTTTATTTCTATAAACCTTAATTTGCTTGGTTATATCAATTCTAAAAAGCTGTAACTTTGCAGAATCAACCTAAAGACATCAAGAAATCTTAATAGCTGAAGGGTTGGAAATTTTCAGGAATATCCAGTTCAAATACTTGGTCACGAATCCGAGCCAGATAATTCCGCTAACAGCCTTTTGTCGCTCGAATTGTCACAAAGCAGCAATATTAGCAATTTGTCTGGCAGTCATGCTCCAACCTCGATAGACCGTTAGTAGAGGCTTTTTCGCCCCGTTCCTCTTTTAGCAACAGTTCCGAGGGACGACGACGACGAGAATTATTAACCTGTTCTTGATAGTTGGGATGGAAGGAAATATCTATCTCTTGGGCGTTTTCTTCGGCCTCAAATTCGGAGAAAACTTCTATATAGGGTTCGGCCGCTGCAACTCTAGGAGCGCTCTTATCGGGCAGAACTTTTGTATTAGTTGAAGCAACAACAAGGGTTTCTTTTTCCGCGCGGCTAAGGGGGGGGGTTCCAGTCAGTTTTTAATGGGATCATGGCTTTAAAAGTCAGACAGAGGAATAATTCCACAGGCTTGAATTTTGCTGAAAACGAGGTGAAGTTGCCATAATAACCAATTACCAACTCTCCAGAAAGCCACGGAGTTTTGATGATCAGAAGCTTCCGCAGATGGGTAACCAAGATTTTCCTCAAAAATCAACCAATGAACCGGTAAATGACCGAGGGGAGAATTCGGCTCTAATTGAAAGTTTAGTTGCTCATAATTAAGCCATTGACCTTCCTTCCGCCAACCTAAGCGATCGCCAAGTTTCTTTTGGGTTTCATAATCCACTAAACCACCGAGACTAGAGAAAATGGCCTGCTGAATACTGAACCCGAAATGACCATTACTATAATGCAGCCAAAGTTGATCAATTTTTTTCAGTTCTGAACAAGGTAATTGAGCAATGTCTTGAGGATAAACCTCATTCCAGTAGGTTCTACCCAAAATTTTTAATAGTAGTTTGGTCGTTTGGCGATCAGCCGCTTGCCACTGTTGCTTTCTTAGCAAATCTTGTAATTGATTATAATCAAGATCAGCCGATTCTTGAGCTAAGATATTTGGGGAAGTCTGGGGATTTTTAGAACTAGAAGATTTATCAAGATTGTTTTGAGTGAATTGAGAGACAACTATTGCCAAGGAAGTTTTGGGGATAGCATCTTTTTGACAAGACTCTTGTTCTGCTAAATGATCAGATAATTTATTGATGGTTTTTTCTAGGGAAATAAATTGTGCTGACCATTCACTTTCATTTAATAAGTAATCATTAAATTGATCAGAGGAAAAAGCCTCTTTTAACCTTGCTTCTTTCTCGTAACCAGTCGCTAGAAAATTTAACAAAAACTCAGAATTTACGGCGGAATCTGACGTTTCTAAGAGATCGGGCTGAGGTTGAAAAATATTATCTACCAAATACTTAATTTCTCCCACTGTTGCATAAAATTCTTCATCCACCTTAATGACTTCTTCTATTAATAATTGAAAAGGAGCAAAATAGTCCTGTAGGTAGTTTTCAAAGTTAATCGCATTTTGGGCAAGATCCGCAATTTCTTGGCGAACTCGTTGAGATTTGAGTTGGTAATGATTTAATTCCTCATAAATTTTGAGTTCTTGAATAATTGCTTGCACAATTTTTTTCTGTTTTTGAGTATCCTCGGCTAATTTCTGAACTCCTTCCCCTAGTAATTTAGTTTTTCTCAACATCAAAAAAGATGTTTTTCCCAGTAGCAAAATTGCCCGAAAATTTTCCTGTTTTTCTAGCTTGAGTTGATTGAGAATATTTTGATTATTATTATTTTTAATTTCTAACTTTATTCTCTCGTAGTCTAAGATTTTTAATTCTTGATATTTTTGGGAAAATAAAATTTTGAGATTGTCACTGAGTTGGAGTAAAAAACGATAATATCCGTCTTGATAAATTTCTAGTCCATTAATTAATAAATTATAGTCTTTAATTAATAACTGGGTCTCGATCAAGATTTCTTGTTGAGTAATTTTTTCTTTTCGTTTAATAATCTTACCAAAATAGTAATGGTAGCGAACTCCTTCCTGAATTAATTTCCGTCGTTCCTTGATGATTTTCTGAAAATTTTTTAAGTATCTGTTTTTAAAAACAGGAAGTTGATAGCTTTGCTCATAAATAGCAATTTTTTTATAAGTCATCAGATGTTGAGAGTTCCTATTTAGCATAGCTATCTTAGACCAAAAAATCCCTCAGTACTTAGCAATAACCACCCGCTGCTCCCAGCTATTACAAGAGGGAGCAATACCTAATTAAACATTTTCAACTTCAACAACCACTGGTTCCTTTTCCACCACTGGTTCCTTTTCAATAACAACTGTTTGAGGACTTTCAGGAGTTGGCTCAGTTACCGTTTCTTGCTGCTTTGCTGTCTGTTCTTGATAGTCAGTCAAGTATTTTTTAGTTTTTAATTTCAGGTCATCAGTCAGAGGTAAAGCATCAATTTCAGCCAAAAGTATTTCCAAGGGTTCTTTTTTACTTCGCTCAGCGTAAAAAGTATTCAGAACCGCTTCAATTCCGTACTCGGCGATCGCATCTCCTAAGACACTAACCAACCCCATCGCTCCGATGCTCAGAAAAACTACAAAGGGTTGTCCGAGGGTAATAATTAGCACGATGACGGCAATGATAGCGGAGGCTAAATAAGCACCTGCCACTTTTTTGATAATGTTATCGAGTTCCATAAAAATCACCTCAAATTTCTAGCGAAGGATTAATTTAATTCTAAAGCAAGGCTAATCTATCTGTTGATCGCCGTCAAGTAAAGCTTGAAGAAGAGGTTCAAGACTTTTGGGACGATAATCGGGAAAAGCCTTTAATCGTTTTACCACACTGTGATGAACGGTGACAACTTTGGCGTTGAAAGTTCGCCATTCTTCCCCTCCCAATGCCGCCAATCCCTTAACCGTATTATCAAACTTGATGGTGGGGTCTAGTTTAATTGGGAATTCCTCAAATTCAGAGGTGGTTGAGTCAAAATCTAATCCCAATTTTTTGGCTTGATTAATCATCCATTGTAACGGGTAGTCGGAAAGTCCTTGATATTCTTTTTTGCCACCACCTAGGCAGGTATGTTCACCGACAAATAAAACTTCTTTGACAACTTGTTCAGGATTTTCTGGGTTGGCTTTGATTGGAGTGGAAGGAAAGTTTTTCCGTTTTTCATCAATGGCAACAGCATGAAAAGCATTTTGAATAATCGGACTTAATTTTGTGTTACTAAATTCATATTTTTTATGATAAAACTTAGCTAGGGGAAACCAGGGAGTTAAATCGGGAATACCAAAATTACCGACTGTATCCCAACAACCTAACATCTTGATTGGAATACACTCTTGAAAATCTTCCTTTTCTGTCTCAATTTTTTTAGCATTAGCGGCACGGAATTGTCGAGCTTTAGCACTATCGGAGCTAACGGTGTGGTCTCGATAGAGTTGATAAGCTTGGGGAATTTCTTTAATCTTAGAGCGTTTTAGGATTCCACATTTATCGACAAAACTAGCCAAACAACGAACAATATATGCTCCTCGACTAAAACCTAACAAATAAATTTCATCCTCGCTTTTGGGATTATAGTTAAGGACAAGAAAACGGTAGGCATCTTGAATCATTCGATCAAGGCCCCAGCCAAAAGTTTCATTCCCTAAATTTTTAATAAATTCGTTGTCTTCGGGGCTGCCATAACCTGACAAAAAGATGATTTGGGGGGTTTGATCTTCGGCAATATGCTTAATAGATGCGGCGAATTTAACCACATTAGTGGGAGCAGCACTGACCGAGTCTTCCCAAGAACCATCACAACAAATAATTAACCGTTTTTTCTGGCTTGAATAAGTCGGTATATCCGGTTGAGAAATTGCTGTTTCATTAATCTCCTCAATTTCATTGCTGGCAAGAGCAGCTTCTGCGGCAATTATAATTGATTCTGGATTCTCTTCTGGGGCAGGTTCTTGATGTTCGGCCGGAGCAGGATGCTCAATCACTTCTTCTTCTAGGGAGTTAAAAATTTCGTTGACCATGGTTATCCTTTTTGCATTCCTTCTAGCTTTACTGCTAGTCTGAGTTTTTGATTTAGGGATCGAGGTTGGTTTAGAGGGAAGACTATCTAGTTGCCAGGTTGTCCCATAAAGAACACCATGATTACCATAACTTGTTTGATCCTCGGCACTGCCATTAAGTGATAAATAAGTGACTAAGCCAAGGTCATCAACTAAGGGAGATTGATACATCGCTTCTTGGATTTCTTCTTGGCTACGCGCTTGATTCCAAACAGAAAGTTCGGCAAGACAACCTTGCCAATAATGCGAGAGATTAACAGAGGCTCCCAAGATGATTTTTTCAATCCCGGTTAAGGCACGGTTATGACCGTTGCCACGATGCCAAATGATTCCATTACGATAGATCAACATTCGGCCTGTGGTCGCATTTTTGACAAAGGCCCAATGATTCCAATCACTATAATCCTTGAGCTTGACTTTTTTTTCAATTCGATCGAAACCTTCTTCATTTCCCGCATCCCAAAAAATTGCAGGTTTCACAGGATCGCCCCAAGGCAAGGTAATATGTAGGACGCGGTTATTGTCCCGATTAACAGCTTCTAAAAGAGTGGTTTCTGTGGATAAATTATTTTCTCCTTTTACCCAAAATGTAATGGTAATACTCTGATCGATATTGAGAAATCCCCCGGATAGCTCCATGTAATCATCAATGCCATTAAATTTTAGTACAGAGCGTTGTTCAGCCATTGTTTGTGTAATCACCTAGGGGAGAAAGAGGTAATCAGGGGTTCAGGGACTCTGACTAATAAGAGATTTGTCTATCTGTCGCGGTCTTTGTGAACGTCACCGCCTAGTTTACCACATTTTAGTTATCTAGCGATATAAGTGAGAAGTTTTCACAAAATTTAGCTTCAATAGCCTCTCATCCCATATTCTCGGTCAATTGTTGTTGGTAGAAACTGGCAGTTAAATTGCTGGCATCGTTAGACGGCCGGCGGGCTTGTCCGGGTTCTGGGGTCAATTCGAGATCCGGCTATTGGCCTAATTATAGCAATCTTTTCCAGCCAGAGAGCTTAAGGTGAGATTTTAAGCCACTTTAAGATTTGAGGATTTTTGTCATAACGATAGGTAAAACCATCGTTGGCTAGGATCAAATTTCCGCGACTAGCTTTACTACGAACACTAGAGATCGATAAGTCGGTTAATAGTTTCATCTCTTGATGAGAAAGCCCTTCAAGAGACTGATGTGTTTCTGGGGATTCTGACCCATGATTAATGGTAATATCGGGTTTTAGAGAATTGCCCTTAGGGGTGTTAGTAAACATTTCTTGCGCTTTCTTAAGGCGATAATCCTCAACGGTCAAGAGTTCCCAACTAGAGTTAGCCGAGAGTTCTAGAACCCATTGATGGTAATTAAAGAGACTTTCTCGATGACCGACACTAATAAAAGTTGTCTTACGAGCTTTTAATTGCTCATATAGAATCCTTTCGTTGACTAAATCTAGGGCGCTGGTTGCTTCATCTAAAATGATAAAACTGGGGGGATTAACTAAGAGCCGAGCAAAGGCTAGACGTTGTTGTTCTCCTAGGGAGAGAATGTTTTCCCAGGGTTTTTCAGAGTCAAATTCATCCACCCGACTTAGGGCGTTTTGTAAATTGACTTGTTGTAATACTGCTTCAATTTCGCTATTAGTTATCTGACGTTCGGTCTGAGGATAGAGCAATTGTTCCCGTAAGGTTCCCAAGATAATGTAGGGACGTTGGGGTAAAAAGAGAATTTCTTCAAGGGGTGGCCGCATTAAACATCCGGTACCGGAATTCCATAAACCCGCGATCGCTCTTAGGAGGGAACTTTTGCCGCGGCCACTAGGGCCAACAATTAGTAATCCTTCACCGGGTTGAACAGAAAGAGATAGATCTTCGACAATTACCTGCTCATAGTCGGGAGTTTGTAAAGTGACTTTCTCAAAGGCAAAATGATTTTCTTCGATAGTTTTGATCGTGCTGACATTCTCTGGTTGTTGAGTAACGGTTTCTAGGGCAGTCGCAAACTCATTTAAACGTTCAACATAACTAGAAAATCGTCCCGAAATGCCAAATTCAGTGATCAGGTCTCCCAAAGAAGTAGCGAATATATAACAGGCTGTGGAAGCTTGTTCCACCTGTCCATAATCGATCTCACCTCTAATATACAAAGGTCCCAGAATTAAGAAGGGAAATACTTGAATAGCGGCTTGATAGCCCCTAGCAAACAGTTCGTTCCCTCTTTCCCAATCAATTTTATCTCGAGTATCATCTAATACCTTTTTAAATCTTCGCTGAATGATATTTGATTCTTCCTTCTCCCCCCGAAAAAAGGCGATGGATTCAGCATGATTGCGAACGTGAGTTAACGCATAATTATAATCAGCTTTTGAAGCTAATTGCTTTTCATTGATCTTGATTAATTCTTGATTTAAATAAAGGGCGATAAAATTACCGATGACTGTATAAATAAGTAGCGGAATAGCAATCCGCTGAGAAATCGTCCAGATCACCACTAAAAAGACAAGCATCTTCAGGCTTTTTTCTAGGAAAGATGAGAAAAAGCTAAGAGCATTACTGGTGATCGGTTCAATTTCTTGAGCAATGCGTTGATCGGGATTATCAATATCAGATTTGAAATTAATTTTATAATAGGCACGTTTATGGAAGTATTTAGTCAAAACCTGATCATTTAGCCATTCATACCAATCTAAAGCAATTTTTTTGGAAATATTTTTACTGTAACCGACTAGCAGTGTCACCAAGATCAACCCAATTACATAGGCGATCAATTCCTGATTAAATTTGGCATAGTCTCCCTGTTGTACAATTGCGTCAATCAAGCGACGAATAGCAAAACTATTAAAAAGCGTTACGACTACGAGTCCGAGGATTAGAAAAAGTAGTACAAATAGCATTCCCCAGGCACGAATTACCTCGGGAAAGCTTCTTGTGCCTGGTTCGTTCGGATACCAGTAAGGTTGAGTAATCGCCTTGACATCTTCCAAAAATTGGTTAAAAGAAGCAAGTGCATTTTTATTTTCAGCAACTTGGGTTGACATATTTCCAAAAAAAGGGGTTGACGCTATTGGTAGTTGGGCAGCAGTTGAGCCTCTGCTAGTTTAACATTTTTGTCTCATATTTTTTCCAAGCAAGTAAATAAGTAGAGATCAGGGATAAATCGAGAGGATGACAAACGATTGAGCTATGGGCTAATCCCTCGATGGTTTGACAAGCATCGAAGCGAGGCTTTGTCTGACCAATCATTTTAGCTGATTTTAAAATAATTGGGAACCAAGAACTAACGGCTTTTTCTCCTCCCTGCTCAAAAAGGTAATTTTCAACCATCACTAACCAATTTTTATCGGATACCGCTTCAGTGGCATAACCACAGGCATTAATTAGCTCAAAAAGTCTCTGCCATGAAATTGATTCAGGATTAACTAAATGAAAGGTTTTTCCTAAAAGTTGCTTTTGCCTTGAAAGATAAACAATAGCTTTACTGGCATAGTCAATGGGAATAATATTGATATCCACATCAAAAGTGGGAAATTTTTCTAATTTAATACATATTTGAATAAACCGAAAAAAGAAATTACTCGATTTTCTATAAATTCCAGTTTTGCTGTCACCCATAATTCTTGTGGGTCGATAAATAGAGACAGGCAAACCTCTTTTTTGAGCTAGGTGTATTAATTCTTCAGCCACCCATTTGCTTTGTTTATAGCCCGTATTTAAACTGGAAGAAAATAGAGGAAAGTCCGTCTCTCTAATGGCTGTATCTTGTCTTTGAACCTGACTAAAAAAAATGGCGAGTGTCGAGATAAAATGAACAGGTTTAGTTTTTCTCAGTCCGGCTAACTTAAGAATTTCTTGAGTTCCCAGAACATTAACCGCTTTCATTTGGGAGTAAGGGGTGATCGGGTCGTTTTCTGATCCGTTATGATAAATAACATCAATCTTGGTGGCTAATTGACAAAACTCTTTCTCAGAAAGACCTAACAATGGTTGAGCTAAATCGCCAAGCATTGGAATAATACGAGCATCAAAATGTTGCTGCCAAAGTTGGTAAGATTGTAGGTTTTCTTTTAGTCGCTGTTTACCAGTTTCTAAAGTATGACAACGAATTAAACAATAGACATTAGCGGTGGTTTGATCGATCAGTTCCCAGAGCAAATAAGCCCCTAAAAATCCAGTAGCACCGGTTAAAAAAATTGATTTTGGCTCGTCAATATCATCCTTCAGAGGACTGTCAAAACTAATATCAGGATTGAGAATAGCTTCTATTTTAAAATCTGGAATACATTCTTGATTGCTCATTCTTTGCTAGGATATATCTAATTTAATTTAGGGAGTGGACTTGCTTCAATCAAACTCTGCACAGGCATAGTGTCAATAATTTTATCTATTTGAAATCCAGCACTTGTTAATAGGACTTTTAATTCATTTTCTGAGCGAATTTTTCCTGAATGAAGCATCCATAACTGTAGATCAGCTAAATTGTCTCTCCAATAAATTTTGCGGATAATTCTTTCTGCAATTAATAATCGAGATGTGGAAGGCATATACTGGCGACAGTTTTTGAGAATATTAACCACTTGTTGATCATTCCAACTGAGCAAAACTTGCTTGAGTAAATAAACATCCGCTACGACGGGAACCGATTCAAAAAAATCTCCACTTATCAACTCACAGCGTTCGCTTACCCCTTCCTGTTTCAATAAATTTTTGGCTTTTTCAAGGGAGTATGGCTGTTCAAAAAGTATCCCTTTTATTTGAGGGTAACGTTTTAAGATAGCAGCAATCAGTTTTCCCTGACCGCCACCAATATCTGCCAATACTTCTACGGAGGAGAAATCATAAGCTTCTAATATTTTAGCTATTTGGAATGTGGTTATATCATTCATTGATTGATCATAAACTTTATTGAGGCTAGGATTCTCTCGATGGTACTCCTCAATATCAAGACCATACATGGCTTTAAAAGCTCCTTCTCCAGTAGTTAAACTTTGGGTAAAATTGCCCCAACAAGCATAACTTTCTTCTATCTCGGTAATTAGCCAGTTGCGTAAAGTTCCCACTTGATCATCCCTTAGATAAGCCGCTAAGGAAGTATTTTGAAAATAATCTGGTTGATTTTCTTGCAAAACTCCTAAACTGACCAAAGTTCGCAAAAGACGATAAAGAGAATCAGCATGAGTGTTAGTTTCCGTCGCTAATTCTTGATAGTGTTTTGAGCCATCTCCTAACAGATCAAGAATTCCTAATTTTACAGCAGCATAGATACATTGACTGATCTGAAACCCCCTAATCATTAGTAAAACGGTGTCTCTGGGAGATATTTGGTTTGGGTTTTCTCTGGAAAGATTAAACATAATTTAATGGCCTTTTTGATTGAGCTTACGGATTCCCTAAAAAAAGTATTTTTCGCTAAGAATAAATCCTTCTCTAAATTATTAACGATTTTGCCTTAGTTGTCAACAATTCTAGGCTTGAATGTATTATTCCTTCAGTTTGACCAGAAACAGCAGAAACGAGAGCCTCTCGATAAATTCTTTGAGCAGGGTGACTGACCAAATTAGCTGCGCCTTTAGAAATAGTAACCGCCGCCATAGTTAGGATAAGATTTAGCTGTTTGTAGCAGAATTTTTTGAGCGATCATCTTTAACACACCTCAACCAACTTTAAAGACTGTTTTACTTGCTTGAAAGTTAACTCTAACTTTTCCACCAATTCATCACATTGAGTTTCTGTGATAATAAAGGGTGGCGAAATTAAGATATGGTCTCCATCGACTCCGACACCAGTACCAAACCTGCCTCTGAGTATTAATCCATTTTCCAAGCCCACTTGCATAATTTTTTCAGTGATACCCAGGGAACGAGAGAAAGGTTGATGATTGTCTCGATTTTTAACAAATTCAATTCCGATTAATAATCCTTCCCCCCGAACATCGCCTATGATTGGCTCCCGTTCAGCCAGTTTTTGTAACTGATGTTTGAGGTATTTACCCATCACTGCACATCGTTCTATTAAATTGTGTTTAGCCATATAGTTCTGCACGGCTAAAGCCGCGGCGCAACTAATCGGATGACCGGCATAGGTAAACAATGACAGGGGTATATTTTTAGCCCCATGGTCAAATACTTCCCGAACCCGTTGATGAACAATAACTGCACCAATGGGAGTGTACCCGCTGCTTAAGGCTTTCGTGGCTGTAATTATGTCGGGAATTGCCGCCCAATGGTCAACCCCAAAGTTTTTACCCGTTCGACCAAAACCCGTGATAACTTCCTCAGAAATCCAAAGAATATCATAGAAATCACAAATTTCTCGCACTTTTTCATAATAGCCAGGAGGCGGAACAATGGCACTCCCAGCACCGCCAATAATCGGTTCAGCCACGAACGTTGCTATGGTATCTGCTCCTTCCTGTTCGATTATTCTTGCTAGCTCATTAGCACAAGTTAATTCACAACTGGGATAGGTAAGTTTATAGGGACATTGATAACAGTGAGGTGCTTGAATATGGGGAAAATTTAAGAGGTCAAAGGGTGATAAACTTTCTCGCACAAACCTACTACCAGTCATGGCGAGAGTGGCAATTGTATGTCCGTGATAGCTATGCCAACGAGAAATAATTTTGTATTTGCTGGTTTTGCCTCGTAGTTTATGGTAATAAAGAGCTATTTGAAAAGCCATTTCATTAGCGGTTGAACCACTGGTGACAAAACCGACTCTATCCATACCTTCGGGAGCCATTGTTGTCACCACATTAGCCAACTTTTCTTGGGGTTCACTGGTGAATTGAGCCTTATGAATAAAACACAGTTGACGAGCTTGTTCTGCCATGGCATCGGCCACTTCTGGGACACCGTGACCGATGGAAATAACATGAGTCCCCCCGATGGCATCTAGATAGGTTTTTCCCTCTGAATCATAAACATAAATACCCTTTCCCGATTCTGCCATTAAACAGGTATTATGCCAACGAGTTGTATTAAAAACGTGGGATTGGTCGGGTTTCATTGACTGACGATTACCTCCAATAAATTTTCAAAATTTGACGCTATCCTAGCGATGGTATCCGCTTCAAACAAATCTTTTTTATACTTCCACCATAGCTGAAGAACAGTTCCGGAAGGGGTATTTTTTTCCCAGAACAATACTCCTAAATCTACTCTTGCCATTGATAATTTAAGCGGTATGGGGGTGACATTCAAACCCGATAATTCTAAATGCTCTCTGGGAGCTTTTTGCAAAAAGTCTAAATACACTCTAAAAAAGCGTTTATTTCGCTCTATCGGCGGGTCAAAGGTTTTGGCGATTTGCTCAAAAGGTACATCTTGGTGAGTGATAACAGCAAGCATCTCCTGTTGAACCCGTTTTAATAGGTGGGAAAAGTGGTCATTTTCGCCAAAATCAAGTCTTAAAAGCAAGTGCTTACCAAAATCTCCCATGACAGATGCAAATTGCTCCTGATTGCTATCAATCGCTGGAACGCCGATAACGAGACTTTCCTTCGGAGCATACTGATGGAGTAAAAGTCCAAAGGTAGTGGCTATGGTGGTAAAAAAAGTCACTTTTTGTTTCTGACTCAAAATTTCTAACTGAGTAGTTAGTTCAGGAGAAATCTCCGTTTCCAGGGTGGCCGCCTGGAAGCTTTGCGCCTCCGGTAGCGGTCTGTCAGTGGGAAGGTTTAAAGGTTGAGGTTCTCGACTTAACCACTGTTGCCAATAGTCGCGCCTTATTTTTAGTCCTTTTTCTGTAAGAGATTGACGTTCAGCAATCACATAATCGCCATACTGTAGGGGTAATTCGCGCAAAGGAGAAGGGTTATCAGAGAGAAAAGTATCGTAGAGAAGGCTCAATTCTTTCATTAATATTTCCGAAGATTGTTCATTGGCCAGCATCATGTGTAAACCGATCAGCAAAATATGAGATGTTTCTGACAATTGTAGTAGATTAACGAACAACCAAGGGTCTTTGTCCAGAAAAACTTGTTTTTTGATTTTTTCTACGGTTATTCTTTCTATTTCTTGCTGTTGCTCTATTTCGGAGCGGTTTCGCAGATCAATAATTGCAAGAGCGATCTTTGTATTGGGATAGACAACCTGCTTTAAAGAACCATTGATTTCTTCTAATTTTGTTCTTAGAATTTCATGGCGACAAACAATTTCATTGAGACTTTTTTCCAAAATAGCTATATCTAGCTTTCCTTCTAAGTGAAAGTAATTAGGTAAATAATAAAAGCTACCTAAATGACGATAATCCCAAAATCGCTCTTGGGCAAAAGAGGGCGGATAATAACGAATTTCGTCGGCAGATTGGATGTTTTTTGTCTCAATTATGTTAAGTGTTGATGATTTTTCTGACAGACAAGTTACTAATTCAGCAATGGTGGGTGATTGAAATAGGTCAAGCATCTGCAAGTTTTTATTCAACCTTTCTTGGATTCTATTCAATAAAACAATGACTTTGAGAGAATTTCCGCCTAACTCAAAGAAGTTATCATTAATACCGATTGGCTCTAGCTGCAGAACTTCAGACCATAAGTTCGCTAATATTTCTTCTTCTCGATTACGAGGAGCCACAAAATTGGCTTTATTACTGGTTAATAGATAACTCGGTTTTGCCAGTTTTGATAAGGCCAGACGATCTATTTTATCATTGGGCGTAAGGGGCAATTTGTCTAAAATAATGATGGCATTGGGCAGCATATATTCTGGCAATTTGCTTTTAATAAATTGACTTAGTTCTAATACTAATTGCTGCTTAAATTTAATCTCGATCGGATTATTAGCATAGGTAAATATATCCTCAATAGGAGAACTAATGGGAAAAATTGCTGGTTGGAATGGCGCGGATTTATGGCTAAAAACTAGGTCATAAGATCCTGTAGCATCGGTGTTAATCCAGCTAATCTCTAGGTGATAAGGTAAATCCTCAACAAGAGCCATTATCCCCTCAATTTCTACCCCATGCTTCGGCTGCTTATCTAGCCACTGGTTTAGTTGCTTAAGTGAGTCGCTTTGATCAGCTTCTTCTAACCATTGTTGAACTTTAACCTCCTTACTCAAACGAGCATTAGGAATACGATAAATACCTAAATTTCTCGGTTGCTCTTCAGTTAAAATGCGTTTAATTTCGGCTAAGTTCAGTTGTTCTTTTTGCCAGTCTAACCAATCAATCTCTGTCAACGGTTCAACGGAACTATTGATAGATAAAATTGCTTCGTAACGAAAGCGAGTTAATTCATTATCATAAACCCCAGTTTTGGGTTTTATTTGCACATGAGTAATTTCAGAAAATTGTTGTTGAAGTGCTAGGAAGAAAAAGGGATGTAATAACAACTCTTCTTCTGCTTGTTGTTTGCGGGTAATTCTTTCTCGTAATTGGCAGGCAAGAACATGATCATTAGCTCGATAAGCTTCCACCGAAGTACAATAGGTTTCCAAAAGGACTAAATTACGAATATCTCCAACAAGAATATGACCTCCTTTTTTAACCCGTTTAATCAACCCTTCTAAAACTTGCCATAGGTAGGCGGTACTAGGGAAATGTTGCAGCACAGAGTTCATGATAACAGTATCAAAACTTTCTGACTCCAACCCCGCTAAATCATCGGCACTTCGTTCCCACAAAGTTACATGATCTAAACCGCCTACTACTTGCTGAATTTTCCGAATATGATCTAAAGCAGGACGAGAAAAATCAAGACCTACATACTCGCAACAATCGGGGGCAACTCGAGTTAATAATAATCCCGTGCCGCAGCCAATTTCTAAAACTTTTTCTGGGTGTAATTCTTGAATGCGCTCGACGGTTTTATTAACCCATTCGTGCATTTCTTCTTCGGGAATTGGCTGACCATCATAGCTACTATCCCAACCAATAATATTAAAAGTAAGATCACTTTGAATAGGTGTTTTACTGTCGGTTTGCTGATTAACAGTTTTCCAAAGAGCCAGATATTCTTGTTGAGTTTTTTCCTGTTCTAAGGGATCCTCAGAAGTTAGATAAGGAACGACATAAGCGATTAACTGTTTATCCCCTAATTGATCTTGGCTGAGGATAACCGCCGCCGACTCAATCGCCGAGTGTTGAATCAATACGTTCTCAATTTCTCCTAGTTCTACCCGAAAACCTCTAATCTTAATTTGATTGTCAATGCGTCCTAAGTATTCAATGTCACCATCGGCTAAATAGCGACCCAAATCTCCAGTTTTATAAAGCCGTTCGGAGGGATTGAAAGGGTTATTGATAAATTTTTCTTGGGTTAATTCTAGCTGATTGAGATAACCTCTCGCTAAACTAATACCCCCAATATATAACTCCCCTTGAGTTCCTTGAGGGACAGGATGTAAATTCTGATCAAGAATATAGATTTGTGTCTGATCGATGGGACGACCAATAGGGACAGAGGTACAGTTTTCTGTTAATTGATAATTAGATAAATCACAATAGGTCGCTTCGACGGTGGTTTCTGTCGGTCCATAAGCGTTAATTAATTGGGGGACTCGGCGAAGTTTCCCGGTTTGTAACATTTCTTCTATATATTGCTGCCATAGTTTGAGTTTTTCGGGTAATAAACTTTCTCCACCCACAAATAATAATCGCACCGATTCAGGGAAGGGTTCCTTAGTTCGCGCTAATTCGCTAATTAAAGCCTGCCAAAAAGCTGTGGGTAAATCTAAGATTGTCAGTTGCCATTCTCGACACTTTTGGATAAAGCTAGAAAATGAGCTTAACATCGCCTCAGTTCGCAAAAACACTGTGCCACCAACAGTTAAGCAAGGATAAATTTCTTCCACAGCAACATCAAAACTAATCGAGGCAAATTGTAAAATTCGATCGCTTTGACTGAGATTAGCAGTAGTCTTAACCACTTCAATAAAATTAACCACAGAGCGATGTTCAATCATCACCCCCTTGGGTTTTCCCGTGGAACCTGATGTATAGATAATATAAGCGAGGTTTTTGGGGTTTACTTCAATATCGGGATTTTCCGGCTTTTCCAGGGCAATTAGCTCCCAATTTTCATCCAATTTCAGAAATTTAACTCTCTGATTGTCCCCGAATTTACCGATTAAATAACTGTTGGTGATTATGAGGGATAATTGAGCATCTTGTATCATATAGTTCAAGCGCTCTGGGGAATAGTCGGGGTCGAGGGGAACATAGGCGCATCCGGCTTTGAGAATAGCCAAAAGGGCCATCACCATTTCCGGGGAACGTTCAACAGATAAACCGACGAGACTTTCCGGTTTTAGCCCACATTTTTGTAAATAATGGGCCAGTTGATTGGCTTTTTGATTTAAGCTTTCATAGCTAATTTGCCGGTTTTCCCCAATCAGCGCCATAGCTTCAGAGGTGCGTTGTACCTGCTGTTCAAATAATTGGTGAATAGATTGAGTCATGGGAAATAAAGTAATTTGATTTCACTCAATGGCTATAGTTGGCTTAATTTGCTTGATCCTATTTTCCAAAGCGACGCTCGCGATTTTGAAACCAGTGGATAGCTTCTTCAATATCTGCCGGAGTTAGATCTGGAAAGAAGGTATTTGTAAAGTAGAGTTCGCTATAACAACTCTGTAGGGGCATAAATCCAGATAACCGACATTCTCCAGAAGTCCGAATAATCAGATCTGGCGGCGGACAAAATTGATCCATTAGCTGATGAGGTTCGATATCTTCCGGTTTAACCCCCTTTTCTACCAAGCGGCGAACTGCGCGGATGATCTCATCTTCACCACCGTAGTCTAGGGCAAAGTTGAAGATGTGACCGGTCATTTCTTTGGTGCTATGTTCTACCTCCTCAACCATAGACAAGAGATGGTCAGGAAGGCGATCTTTTCTACCTAAGTGTCGCAACTGTACTGAGTATTCAGCCGATAAAGGCAACAAATTGCTGAGAAACTGACTAAAAACAGCCATTAAGTTGTCCACTTCGCTGTCGGAGCGCTTCCAGTTTTCGGTGGAGAACAGCCACAATGTCGCAGCGTAAATTTCCTTATCCCAAAGTGTTTTTAATAGGGAAGGTGCCACCTCTATAAATGCTTTTCTGTGACCTTCTTGGGGAGATAAGCCCCGATTTTTTGCCCATCTTCTGTTACCGTCTGGAATGATGGCAATATGCTTGAGAGGTTTAGTAGAGATGTTGTTAGTCATAAAACTTTTCCTAATAAGGTTGAATTGAGTAGTTTGGTAAACAGAGCGGTATTTAAGTTTCCGGTTTAGAGTGGAGTAGCTTCAATTAAACTCTCTATGGACTGAGTATCAATAATTTTAGTTATTTGAAAGCCAGCCGTTTCTAACAATACCCTAAATTCCGATTCCGAGCGAATTTTTCCTGAACCTAGCATCCATAAATTGAGATCAGCTAAATTATCCTTCCAACGATTTTTGTGCAAAATTCGATCCACGATTAACAATCGAGAGGATGGAGGCATAGCCTGACGACAGTTTTTGAGAATTTCAAGAGCTTTTTGATCATCCCAATTGAGCAGAATTTTCTTCAATAAATAAATGTCTGCTTTCAGGAAAATGGGGTTAAAAAAGCTCCCAGGAATCAAACTACAACGGTCGATTACTCCCTCTTGTGTTAGTAGATATTTCCCCTGCTCAATACAATAGGGTTGTTCAAATAGCACCCCTTGAATCTGGGGATAATCTTGTAAAATAGCAGCCAGAAATTTTCCGTATCCTCCACCAATGTCTGCGACAATTTCCCCGACAGAAAAATCATAAGCGGCCAAAATCAGGGGGTTTTGAATTGCAGTTATATCAACCATTGCTTGATCAAAAACTTCAGCTTGATCGGAATTTTGTTGATGAAACTCTTCAATATTGACACCATACATAGACTCAAAAGCACCTTGACCTGTGGTTAAACTTTGAGTCAGATTTCCCCAAATAGCATAACTTTCTTCTATTTCCGCCATCAGAAAATTGCGAACAGTTCCCTGTTGCTTATCTCTTAAATAAGTTGCTACAGGGGTGTTTTGAAAATAGTTGGGTTGAGTTTCTTCTAAAATCCCCAGACTGGTTAACGTCCGCAAAAAACGATAAAGTAAATCAGCATTAGTATTGGTTTCAGTGGCTAACTCTTGATAAGACTTTGTTCCATCGGCCAACAGATCAACAATTCCCAATTTGGCGGCCGCATAAATACATTGGCTAATCTGAAAACCCCTTACCATCTGCAAGACAGTGTCTCTATCAGACATTTGCCCGGGATTTTCTCGCTGAAGATTAAACATGATTGAATGAGCAAAGTTGAGATGGTTGTTAGTGGAATGACTCCAGAGATATTTTTAGACGAAATAACTCTCAGGAAATTTTTCTGTAATCATCATAATCGGTTGCTTCTGAGAGAAAACACGATAGGTACGAGAAAAAAGTTTTTCTTCTGGACTGATTTTAAAATCCTCAGCCAAATCCCCCGCACGCTCTTGAGATAAATCAACGATTTCCTTAAAGGTTTCCATCCGATTTTCTAACCAAAGCTTACCAATGGGTTTTCCTGAATTGATTAACTCGTCTTGAAACTTGGTGTCTAGTCTATCAATAACAATAATAGACTCGGCATAAATTAAATTTTTTTGGCTGACTGTACTGCGAAGAAATATTTTTCTCTTGATAATTTTGCTGCCTTTTTCAAGGTCTAAAACCAGCAAGTCTTCCTCTAAATATACCGCTTCTTCAGACAGTTTAACAATTGACATCTTTTCCAACAAATAAATCTCTAAAATGTCGGTCAGAGTCCCATCGGTTATTAAAATTATTCGCTGGAGTGTGCTTAACTCCGAAAGATTAAGAGGAGTTTTGCTAAAACTATTTTTTAGCAACTCGATCTTACACCGATTCGCTGGTTTCGCTGGCATCATGACATAATTCCTCAATTTGCTGGATAGATTTAAAGTTAGCCCATCGATGTGCCTAAGCGCTCTCTGGATATCTTGCTATAACTGGGTAAAAACAACCTTAAGCTTGACAATCTACTAAGTAGGTTGGTCTAATTAAATGTAAGACCTAGTGCGGGCGATATGCTCCCACCAGCGAGGGAGACGCTCCCATTACAGGTGGGTGCAAATCAATGGCACCCACCTACTTAGTTGTTTTGCCGCGGTGCTTTGATTAGATTCCTAACCACCACATATCGGGATTAACATCTTTTGCCTGGGCTTTGATCACCTCCTTGTGATCTCGGAGCCGGTAGGAAGACTGAGCTTGGTTAGCTGCATAATCCATGATGGCTTCATATTCGGCCTCCTCTTGCGTCGGCCAATACAGCGGAGGAATAAAATTCTGTTGCTTCATCTCTTCTGTATAGATAGAAAAACGACCAGGAACAGTTTTTAACTTAACCATCTGCTCGATCAATCGCCCGTGTAGTTCCAGGAATTTTTCTAAATATTCTGGTTTACCCGAAACATTGGTTGTTTCCAGAGGGTCATTGACTAGGTCGTACATTTCGTACTCGTAATTAGTCCCCTCGTCGTTAAAGTAAACAGAATATTTCCACTCTTTGGTGCGGATAGTACGGATACGTCGGGGAATGGTTTTGAAAAACCGGGGAGGCAGCGTACCATCATCAAAGGTAAAGTGAATGGCATCGCGGACTTCCTGATTGGGATTGGTGAATAAAGGCGTTAGGTCACAACCCTGAAAGGCAAACTGGAACAGATCATACACCCCAGCAAATTTAGCCAGAGTTGGCACTATATCCAAGGTCGTGGCAAAGGAATCGGTACTAACGGCTTTGGGGAATAGATTCGGGTTAGAAATAATCAGAGGAACCCGAAGCACTTCCTCGTAGGCATTGAAAGGCTTTTCTCGCTGACGGTCGTGGGCCAGACACATTTCCCCATGGTCGGAAGTCCGCACGATTAAGGTATCGTTAATTAAGCCCTTAGCTTCAAGGGCATTCAGCACTTCATTGATTTGGTTATCTGCCAGTTTTTTTAGATAGCCGTAGAAGTTAACAAACATCTGCTGAACTTGCTGACTATTGGTAGCGAATTTACCCTCTTTCACTTCTGGCAAGTCCTCATACCACACCTTTTCGCCGCTTCGTTTTAGCTTTTTCCGTCGTTGATCTTCCTTGACTTGACAGCCTTGTTTAAAAACTTCTTGGACGCTTGGTTTAAAGGATAGATCCTCGAAGACAGTTTCGGGAATGGGAAGATTAAAATCTTTAAAGTCCTCTAGGGAATAGCCGGCATCTTTCTCAAAGGTAGGAGCCACATGGATATCATGGGGATTGACCAAAGACACCACCAAGCAAAAAGGACCGTCCTCAGATTTGTAATTTTGAATAAATTCGAGAACCCCTTGTTCTTCCTTGGGAATAGCCTCGTCAATTCCCGCCAGGAATTCTTGCTTTTTCGCTTCCCTTTTCTCTGGGGACAGTCCACTAAAAGCTCCGCGTCCTTCTTTGGCATCCTGCTCAATGACTTTTTTGACCCCTTCTACACCCCGTAGATAGCGTTCATCATTGTAAAAAGTCCCTTTGCCAAACTTGGTTAAATCACTGCGGGCAACTCCCGCATCAAGCGGAGTCCAGCCATCGAAACCGTAGGACTGTTTCATGTATTCGATGTCTTCGCTTGACCACTTATCGGTATCACTCTTGGGAACACTCAAGTGCCATTTGCCTTTCCAATAGACCTTATAACCAGCCGCCTTCAGAACCCGAGCTAGGTTCACCTGAGTGGGACTAAGAAGCTTTTGTTCTAGGGATTGCCCGTAGCTGTCCTCGAAGCGGTTGATAATATCGGAAAAAGGCTCGGCAATGGTGTTGATGACACCGTGTTGGTTGGGATAGGTACTGGTGAGCAGAGTAGCCCGACTGGGAGAGCAGGCCACCGTTACCGTGAACATTTTGTTGAAGGTCAGCCCGTTCTTTTTCAGTCGTTTCAGGGCCGGTAGATGCTCATCTTCAAAGCTTTGCGGCCAGCGTTCAGCAACGGCAGCACTGTCTTGGTCAGTGATGAAAATGACAATATTGGGTTTAGAGGCTTTGGCACTTAAGGGGATTTGTTCTTGCTGCCATGTTGCCCCGTTAATGGTGCCATTACTGCCCTTACTGGTTTTGTCAGTGGCGATATTGCCGGAGCCTTCATTCAAAGGCCAATAGCCCACTAGGCCTGGTTCATTGCCCTTTAATCGCCGGTACATATCCCCTTTGATGTCCTGTTCCCTTCGGGCAATGTTCCATAGACGCACTTCTGTTATTTGTCCATTAAAATACCGTCCCCCTATTCCATCATCCCAACCGATAAACAAGGAGCCGTTATCTGCTGGAATTTTTCCCACATAGTCTTTTCGGGCTACTTCTTCTCCATCAATATACAAACGGATACTCTTACCGTCAAAGGTTCCTGCATAATGATGCCATTGAGTGATGTCTATTTTCGGGTCAACTCCTGTTTCTTGCCAACCCTGGGGGGAATAGATGTAGAACTGGATTGATTTACCGCCAGTATTGGGATGTAATATGAAGGCATCCCGTTTACTAGCTAAAAATCCATACTCGTTCCAAGTGGGAGTATTGCTCTTAGCCCACAAAGAAATGGTCATGGACTCGGTTGGGTTAGCATAATTAGGAATCTCTACATAATCTCCTTTACCATCAAAGGACAATACGCTGGATAAAACACTTTGTTGAGCAGACATAAAACAGCTCCTCCCTTTACTTAGGGGTTAATTAAATTCAAGGCAACCAACTTAGTTGATGTGATCAAAGACGAAAGAGAAATCAGAGCAAAAAATATTGGCTCTCTTGGGTTTGCTGGGTAAAATGTGTCCTAAGATACATTCTTCCTAGTGAGGGGGTGGAACGAACCACAAAGGACACAAAGACTGATCGATGCCTATGAAAGTTGAACTTATCACACAGAACCTAGAAGAGTCAAATATTGAAATCGAATCATTGAACTAAGGAAAGTCATTATTCTGCAATTTCAATTTTTTGAGGGGAACCAACATCCTCAGACACAACCTCCGCCGACTCTATTTGCTGTTTGAGCTTCAGCTTCAGTCCTTGGGTAATCGGTAAACCTTCAACTTCTTTGATTAAGTCTTCCTGAGCTTCCTGTTTACGACGATCCTTATAGATAGCAGCAAGAACCGATTCAATTCCATAGTTGGTTAAGGCATCTCCCACAAAAGTGGTTAGGCCAAGCAGTCCTAATCCGCCGAAAACGCCAAGGGGACCCCCTAAAGCGGCCAGAGCGAAGGCAATGGGATAAGTGGTAGATCCCGAGGTGGACACCGTGACCACGAGAATTACGCCGGGGAGTCCCAAAGAACCAATCCCCTTGGCTACTTCGTCCAAAGAAACCCCCCAGGATGCCAGTTTTTTGCTGATTTCAACAGGGGCAAGCTTTAGTTTTTTGCCGATTTCCTCCCAAGAAAATTCCGAAGCGGCAGCTTGTTCATTAACATTCTGGGATGAAGATTCATCAGCGGCAGCTTGTTCGTTAACATTCTGGGATGAAGATTCATCAGCAGCGGCTTGTTCGTTAACTTCGTCCATGGGAAACTCCTAAAAATCAATCTCCCGGAGTGTAACACACTTTGACCGAGGGATAAACCTATTTGAAAAATCCTTGACAATTCGTAAATATTCTGATTGACTGGTAGCACTTGCAATGCCCATACAGCAGACCAACGGCCGACAAAATCGACCAATTCTCAATAGCGTTTGAGCTGCGTTTACCCTGATTTCTCCGGCCACTGCCCCACTCCCCATGTAACCTCCCATACCAATGTAAATGTTGAACAGCTTATTTATAGCCCGCATCCCCTCTCTAGACTCGTATCAGTCCAACGTGCTTACCGATGGATGTTTAACCTATTCTTGGCAAGATGTTGGGGGAATATTTGACAATTTGTCAAGCTTATTCAGGCAAGAAAAAATCGATCATTCAGGCTGCTTGTCCCTAGAGTGTGAAAATTCTCTTCCCAGTGCTTTAACTCTGTTATTTCTGCTAGAAAAGGGCTATAGTTTCTTTTTGCAGCCTCAGTCAAACTCGTCCTCTATTACTCCTGAATTTTGTCGCTATTGTCTCACTCCCAAACTAGAAAAAACTGGTAGTTTCGATCAGATTACCAATTGGCTAAAAATCACCGAAAATCATCAATATAAAAATATCGATGACAAGGGTAAAAGGCTATATATGAGGACTTCTGGGAGTACAGGAACACCAAAAATAGTGGTTCATTCTCAGAACAAATTGCTAGAAAATGTGCTTAACTGTGTTGAACGATTGAGATTAAATTCAGAGGCGAGAGTGGCGATTCCAGTCCCGATTTATCATCTCTATGGCTTAGGGGCTGCTTTTCTTCCTAGTGTGGCTGTTGGGGCCTCTATTGATTTACAGAAAGGTGCTAACCTTTTACGCTATCTTCAGAGAGAGAAAGACTTTAATCCTAATGTTGCTTTTATGACTCCTAGTTTTTGTGAAACCTTAGTTAAAGGCAGAAAATCAGCCAGAGAGTATAAATTAACAGTAGTTGCGGGAGATCTGATTAAAGAAAACACTTTTATCAAATATGAAGAGAATTTCGGCCCCCTAGTGAAGTTATATGGCAGCACCGAAATGGGGGTAATTGCCGCAGGTAATCCCCAAGAAGAACCATCCCTCCGTTGTCAAACAGTCGGTTTACCTATGCCAGGTGTCCGATTGCAACTTAATAAATCTTTAAACTCGGAAATGTCAGAAGTTGGTGAAATTTGCTGTCAGCATCCCCTCGGTTTTGATGGTTATGTGGATCCGGCAGGAGGGCTGCTGATGTCAACAAATTCTGATGATTGGTTCCCTACTAAAGATTTAGGTAAGCTACATTTAGACGGTTATCTGGAAGTTTGGGGAAGATGCGATCGCAGTATTAACCGGGATGGTCTATTGGTCTTGTTTTCTGACATCGAGAAAAATATGGAAACCCTAGGGGAAATTGAAGCGGTTGCGGTTCAATCCCATGGAGAGAGTCAAAGAGGCAAAGGTATAGTCGCTTTTTGTGTCTTGACAAAAGGGAGTCATCTGTCTGAGAATGAAATCAGGGAATTGTGCTTTGATATACTACCAAAAAGAGCAATTCCAGACCGCATTGTCACTTTGAAAACCTTACCGATGTTACCTAACGGGAAAATCGATCATCGGCAATTAGTCAGTTTTTTACCCAAAGCTTAGAAAATGGCGACAAACATCTTAAATCAACTCAAGACAATTATTGCCGAACAACTGGATGTCAATCTCAAAATCGAGGAAATTGACGAAACCGCCTCCCTATTTGAAGACGGGTTAGGATTGGATTCCATCGCAGTAGTTGAATTAATTGCTTTGACCGAACAGCATTTCGAGGTTGAGTTTGCGGAATCGGATTTAAATCTAGAATCCTTTAGTAATCTTAACGTTTTAGCTAGTTGTATTGCTCAGAAAATGCCAGCAAGTGAACAAATAATAGTCACAGCTTGATCTAGAGCTGATGCAATCTAAATAACAATACCTGGGTCAACAACCATGACTTTAACCATCGAACTTCCGAAAACCCAAACGCCGCAACGTTTACCCTTAAATCCTAACTATCCCCCCTTTCGCCAGTGGAAAGCAGGGGTAATCGCTGAAAAACTAGAAGAACAGCCAATCTGTCTCTATGTTCATATCCCCTTTTGTACTCAACGCTGTGCTTTTTGTTATTACAAAACCGTTGACCTAAAAGAGAGCCAAGTACAGGCCTATGTAGATACGCTTTGCCAAGAAATTAAACTCGTTTCCGAAAGATTCAATTTGAAAAACCGACGGATTCAGGCGGTTTATTTTGGCGGAGGAACCCCCACTACCTTAACCGGAAACCAGTTAGTCCAAGTTGTCGAGAATTTACGCGAAAATTTCTCCTACTTTCAAGAAAAGAAACAGTTTTCCGTAGAAGCAGAACCCTTGAGTGTTTCCCCATCAAAAATGAGGGTACTCAAAGAATTAGGAGTAAATCGCCTGAGTTTAGGTGTTCAATCTTTTAATGATCAAATCATCAAACTCAGTGGCAGAGGTCATGACGAGAAACAAGCTTATCGAGCGATCGATGTGGCCCAAAACGCTGGCGAGGGTCAATGGTCAATTAATATTGACCTGTTGAGTGGACTAGCGGGAGAAACTCTAGAAACTTGGCAAGAAAGTTTAGAATGCGCTCTGAAAACCGGAGTAGAAAGCATCACCGTTTATAAAATGGAAGCTTTTGCCAATACCCAAGTATTTGATCAAGGGGTTCGCCAAGAAATTATAGAATTGCCATCAGCAGAGCTAGAAATGCAGTTTATGCAGTTGGCCATGGAGCGCTTTGCTCAAGCAAACTATAATCCTTGGAGTCACTTCACTTATGTTAAAAATGACAGCGATTTGGCCACAAGTACCAAACAATATCGCAGTGAATACATTTTTAATATTTGGCACGGAATGGAGTTTTATGGACTGGGAGTCTCTGCTTTTGGCTGTTTAGGGGATTCTCTGTTACAAAATACTAGCGATATGGAAAAATATGCGACCCTTCTAGCTCAAGAAGAACTACCCTTATCTCGCGGTTATAAGCTGACTAGCTTGGACCAGATGGTGCGGGAAGTTTTACTAGGAATCAAGACATTACGTTTTGATTTAATGGCATTTCAGCAAAGACATGGGTTTAAATTACAATCCCTTTGCGCGGAAACTTTGTTCGCACTTGAAAGAGATGATTTTGTCACCGTATCTACCCAGGAAATTGAATTAACCCCTAAGGGGATTCTTTATGGGGACTATGTGGGCGAAACTTTAGCAGCATCCCTCAAAAAAATCAAAAGTTAGTGAGTAGGTAGGTGTTAAAAATTGTCAGTTTTCCCCCCTGAGTAAGGGGGGTTAGAACCACTTAATCAGTTAAAACCTAGAAACTGGATAATCGCTAACTAATAATTGTTTATTGTTGAAAATGACCCGGATGAGATGTGCAGAACAAACAGTTTAGCTCAGGTTCCACTTAATGATTTACCAGTGCTTACTGCTGCGGAAATCGAGGAGCAAGTGGCCGCTATTTATGGTCTTCTCGAAAATTGCTCCCTTTCCCAGGAACAACTAGAGCAACTGACCGAAAAACTGGCAGAATTTCAAAGCCAATGGCAAGTGATTTTTGCCAAATTTGGACAAAACTATCGAGGAGAATTAGCCTATCGAGATTTAATCGGGGAATTTAGCCAAAAAATTGCACCATTATTACAAAAATGGCTATCTTCCTCCGTGGCAATCCAAGAGATAATTAATCCTATTACTTCCATGCTTTCAACCCTATCCCCTTCCCCACCCCTGAGGGAAAAAGATGGCGAGATGCTTTCTCTGATGCAGAGAAAGCGTTTGTTAATTGCCAGAAAACAGCACCAATCTCAGCTAGAAGTAGAAGATAAAAACCTCTCAATACCAGAGTTTGAAAAGCCCATTTTTATTGTTTCTGCACCCAGAGCAGGAAGTAGTTTATTGTTTGAAACCCTGGCTAAATTCCCCGATTTATGGACAATTGGAGATGAAAGTCACGAAATTATCGAAGGAATACCCGCTTTACATCCAGCCACACGCAATTTTAGCTCTAACCGCTTGGATGAAGGCGATGCTACCCCAGAAATTAGCGCAACTCTGAGAAAAGGTTTTACCCAACAATTACAAAATCGGGAGGGGGTAAAATATTTAAACATTGCTGAAAATGAGCGTCCTCGCAAAATTCGTTTTTTAGAAAAAACGCCCAAAAACGCCCTAAGAGTTCCTTTCTTAAAGGCTTCATTTCCCGATGCTCTCTTTATCTATCTTTATCGAGATGCTAGGGAAAATATTAGTAGTTTGTTAGAAGGATGGCGATCGCATCGTTTTATTGCCTATCAACCCTTACCCGGTTGGGACCATAGTCAGTGGAGTTTTCTCCTCGTACCCGGTTGGTCATCTCTCCAGGAATCTGCTCTGGTAGAAATTGCCGCCTATCAGTGGAAAATGGCTAATTCCTACCTCATAGAAGACCTTCAGTCCCTCAACCCTTCCTGTTGGTGTCCAGTCAATTATCGCGATTTAATTGAACATCCCGGGCAAACCATTAATCATATTGCCCAATTTGCCCAACTACATCAGGACCAACAAATCGAGCAAATTCTCTCTCAACCCTTACCCATCGCTCAAAGAACCCTATCTGCTCCTAGACAGGAAAAATGGCGCAAACATGAACGGGAATTAGCCACAGTGTTACCAGACTTAGAAAACATAATTGATTTTTTGCAGTATCTTAAGTAGGTAGGTATTGAAAACTTTCAGATGCCCCCCTGATTAAGGGGGGACTAGGGGGGATCAAACCTAAAATCCATTTTAAATCTAATTATAACCAGCTACTTAAATCATGATTGAAGTACAATTACAGCCAATTGAGGAGAATTTTAGGGCAGAAAATTATTCTTATTCCACCACAATTCATCAATTATTTGAAACCCAGGTGGAGAAGACCCCTAATCAGATTGCGGTAAGTTTTGAGGATTGCTCCTTAACCTATAGGCAGTTAAATGACCGCGCCAACCAAATCGCCCATTATTTAATTGAATTAGGAGTAAAACCAGAACAATTAATAGGAATCTGTGTTGAGCGTTCCCTAGAAATGATCATTGGGGTTTTAGGTGTTCTTAAAGCGGGAGGGAGTTATGTACCCCTCGATCCTGCTTACCCCAAAGAACGGCTAAAATTCATCCTAGAAGATGCCGATATATCTATCCTGTTGACACAGGAAAAACCCCTTATAAATCTACCCCTTGACCAGATAAAAGTAATTTTTCTCAATAAAGACCAGTCCCTAGTTCAACAAAGTCAAGAAAACCCTAAAACTGCTGTAAACTCCGACAACCTAGCCTATATTCTCTATACTTCTGGCTCCACCGGGCTACCTAAGGGGGTTTTAATTACTCATAAAGGAGTAGTTAATTTAGTTCAAACAGAAATTAAACTATTTAATTTAGATACCTCAAGTCGTGTTCTGCAATTTGCTTCCTTAAATTTTGATGCTTCCGTTTCGGAAATCTTCACCGCTATTTCTTCGGGAGCGCAACTTTGTCTAGGAAATTCTAACTCCTTACTTGCGGGGGACAACTTGCTTAATTTTCTGCAAAAAAAAGCTATTACCCATGCACAAATTCCCCCATCAGTATTAGCCGTCCTCCCGCAAGCACCCTTAAAAGACCTACAGGTATTAATTGTCGGCGGAGAAGCTTGTCCCCCTGCCTTGATGGCCCAGTGGTCAGTGGGAAGACGCTTTTTTAATGCCTATGGCCCCACCGAGGCCACCGTTGATGCCACCATGGCAGAATGTAGTCCTGATAGTCCCTTAACCATCGGTCGTCCTCTTGCCAATACGCAAGCTTATATCCTCGATGAGTCTCTCAAAAAAGTGGCCGTGGGGGTTGCGGGAGAATTACATATTGGGGGAGTAGGTTTAGCTAGGGGATATCTGAATCGTCCCGAATTAACTGAGGCAAAATTTATTCCCCATCCTTTTGATGATAATCCATCGGCGAAGTTATACAAAACAGGTGATTTAGCCCGTTATCTTCCCGATGGTAATATTGAATGGTTAGGGCGTATAGACTTTCAAGTTAAAATTCGCGGTTTAAGAATTGAATTAGGAGAAATTGAAGGCATCTTAAACGAAAATACCGCTATTCACCAAGCGGTAGTCATTGTCCGTCAAGAGCAGTTAAATGATCCTCAATTAATCGCTTATGCTGTTATTAACCCCACCGTTAAAGTCGAGCAAGTCCTCGCTCAATGGCGCGACTATCTAAAAGAAAAGTTACCCCATTATATGATTCCCCGGGCATTAGTGATTTTAGAGAAAATGCCTTTGACCCCCAATGATAAAGTTGACCGTGTAGCTTTAGCTAAATTGCCCCTAAGTTATGATACTTCTCGTCTGGTTACACCGCCACGAAACCCAGAAGAAGAACTATTAACCGCAATTTGGGCGGAGGTTTTGGAATTAGAAAAAGTAGGAATTGATGAGAACTTTTTTGCATTGGGGGGACATTCCCTCAAAGTTATTGCCCTCTGTAAGAAGCTAGAGTCTCATTTTGAAAAAAAGTTTGCTGTAGAAACTATTCTTGATGCCGCAACGGTGGCTGAATTTGCCGAATATTTACGAAAAAATCATCCAGAACTAATCGAAAAAATTGACAAGATAAAATTTAATGAGGTAATTAATCCCTTAATCATAGACGAGGATTTTATTGCCGATTCTTCCCCAGAAATTGATTCCTTATCTGGCTGTCCTTATTTTCCCTTATCTTTGACTCAACAGAAAAGATGGGCCTATGAAAAATCCAATACAGTCGTCCATTTTTCAGGTAATTTTCGACGACACTACCTTAAAGGAAACCTCAATTTAGCAGCTTTAACAGCCAGCTTGAATGAGATTATCTATCGCCATCAAATATTGCGTGTCACCTTTCGAGAAGTTAACGGTTCCCCCGTTCAGTTAATTAACCCCTACACCGAAAAACCCCTACCCATAATTGATTTACAATCCTGGCCAGAGAACCAGAAAAATGAGGAATTAGCAAGATTATTACAGGAGATTACTAATCAACCCTTTGACTTGATTAATGGTCCTTTAATCAGACTAATATTAATTCGTTTGGATGAGAAAAATCACATTCTCTTCACTCACATCCATGATATTATTATAGATAATTCATCCTTGACGCTCTTTTTTAAAGAATTGGAGCTACTTTATCAGGCTTTTGTCTTAGGTGATTCCTCCCCTTTACCTCCCTTACCTATCCAGTATGTTGATTATGTTCAATGGCAACTAAAGTCCTTTAGTTCTCAACTAATTGCACCGAAAATTAACCACTATAAACGTATTTTAGAAGCCGGAGAGCCACCAACCTTACAAATTCCCCCACACCTGATTTCGCAGTCTAAATCCAGTGATAAATTATCCGATTCATCGGTTTCAAGTCTAGGGACTAATTTTGATTTTGAAATTCCTAGGGATTTCACAGAGAAATTAAACATCCTCTGTCAAGAGCAAAGAATCACTGTATTTATGACTGCACTAACAGCCTTTGCTGTTTTACTCTATAGCTATAGTGGCTGTGAAGATATTATCATCCGCGCTCCCCGTGACGCTCGTAATCATCCACACCTGAAGCCTCTAATCGGTCTAATTAGTAATGTAATGTTGCTCCGAGTTAATTTAAGTGGTAATCCTACTGTTAAAGAGTTACTAACGCGAGTGCGGAGGGTAGTATTAGAAGCTTTAGAGTATCAAGATATTCCCTTTGAGCATTTAGCAAAAGTTATCAAACCAGAATATCGCCTTGATAATTCTAGCTTTAAAGCAGTTATTACGGTTTTGTCAGAGTCCCCCGAAGAAGAATTCAAACTACCAGGGTTAGAGGTGACATCTTGGGAAATGGAAGAGTTTGAGGTTAGGCCCGACTTAGAGTTAATACTCTGGGAAAATAAAACTTCCCCAAAACCTTCTCTTAAGGGTTGGTGGCAATATAAAAAAGATTATTTTGAGTTTGATTCAATGACTCAAATTAACCGAGATTTCATGCAGATATGGTCGGAAATTGTTACGACTCCTCATCGGCCAATTACTATCTTCCAAAATCTTAAAAATATATAGCAAGAATTGAAGATTTTTACTACAAATTCTAGTCTAAAACAGGGGGGAAATAGCCAACTTTCTGGAAGTAATAAAAATATAAACTGAGCAATTTTTCATCAATAACGGGACAGATAATAGATAGATCTGTTAATTCTATCAATGTTCGAGTTGCGTCAAATTCTAGCTTATCAGGGGAAAATAGTTTTGACAGTTTCAAGAGCAGTAATAAAGATGAATATAGTGTATTCTTGGGAGACTGGGATAATTGATACCTTAATTCGGCATAAAAATTATCATAATTAACTTTTTCTAAGGAATAGCCTAAAAGTTGAAGAGAATTAAAGAAAATTTCCCAGGAAATTAGCTGAGAATTAATTAAATGAAATACTTGGCCAGCATGGTTTTTTTGCTGGGATAAACCAATAATTGCCCGACTGACATAATCAACGGGAACGATATCTATTTGTGTGTTTAAATCGGGAAATTTTTTTAATTGAATACAACCCTTTAGCAAAATACATAGGAAATCTTGGAAATTACCGTTAATCCCCGTTTTACTATTCCCGATAATTCTTGAAGGACGATAAATACAAGCAGGTAATCCCTTTTTTTGTGCGACCATCACTAATTGTTCTGCCACCCATTTACTTTGGCGATAACCTCCTTGTAGATTAACAAAATTAGGGCTATCTATTTCGGTGATTCTGCCAATTTCCTCCTGATTATCACCGAGAAAAACCCCAAGAGTCGAAACAAAATGAACGAATTTAGTTTGCTCCCTGCTAGCTAACCTTAGCACTTCCTGCGTCCCCAAGACATTTACCGGTTTTAAGGTGGAATAGGGACGAGCAGAGTTAACCCAAGCTCCATTGTGATAAATAATATCAATTATTGCCGCTAATTCATTAAATGCTAGTTGAGAAAGACCGAATAAAGGTTTCCCTAAATCTCCGACAATAGGAATAATACGAGAATTAAAATCATCTTGCCAAAGAGAATAAAACTCTAAGTTTTTTTGAAGACGATTTTTTCCCTCTCCTATATTAGAACAGCGAACTAAACAATAAATATCTGCACTGGTTTTCTGGAGAAGTTCTTCGAGTAAATAAGCTCCAAGAAAACCAGTTGCTCCTGTCAATAAGATAGCTTTTGGCTCTAGTACATTCTTGGAAAGCGATTGTTCAAATTGAATCGAGGAATCCAAATTTACTTCCGCTTTCAGATCTAACTGTTGAGTCACAGGTTTAGTCATGTGTTTTTTAAATCCCTTCTAAAGCAACCTGACGAATAAGTTCGGCATCGGAGAGATAGGGAAATCTTTGCCAAAAACGAGACCATGTTACTAAATATATCTCTTGTTCTTCTTGAGGAAATCGCTTAAGTTTCTCCTCAAAGAGATTTTTATAACGGTCTATTTCTACTTTTAAATAATGGTGTGCTTCCTCTCCATACAATTTTTGAAACATCCAGTAGGTATTGTAACTACCTGCTGCTATATCCTTTTTATAGGAAATAAGATCATCATTAAATTCTAGTAAAACTTCTAGATGTGACATCAGATCAAAAATTTCGCTTCGGTAGGGTTTACCTGAAATTTGAACGAGAGCAGAGTGTAGAATCCTCAAATCAGAAGACCTTAGTTCAGAGGCAAGAAGTAAGTCCTCATAAGTTATTTTTTGAGAAGCAATTAGCTGACCTTCTAATTCAATATATTTACCTAAGTTGTCTGCTTGTGCTAGAATTGCGGAGCCTTCTACACCAAGTTCATGCAAAAGAGATTCAATAATTTTTTTTCTGGCATCCCAAGGAGAAACTTGAGTTAATAGTGAGCCATCTTTTTGATTACTCTCTTCTAGTTCTACATCGGTTTCGTAGATCAGATATTCAATAAATGCTAAGAGGGGATAAAATTCAAAAAATTCATCATCAGAGATGTTATAAATTGGACAATATATTTTGAAAAACGGCTTTAAAACTGAAGTAGCTTTATAGATACTATAATAGGAAATATAAGGAATTTGACTAACGTTTTTTTTTCTTTCAATCATTCCAGGGGACATTTGCGGGTTCATTTTAGTTTCTCCTTGTTTTCAGGGTTGCCTCAAATAGCTTACTGTAACGGTCTATTTCTGCTTTTAAATAATGGTGTGCTTCCTCTCCATACAATTTCTGAAACATCCAGTAGGTGTTATAGTTACCAGCTGCTCTATCCTCTTGATAGGAACGAAAATTATCATGAAATTCTAGCAAAATGTTTATGGGTGACATAATCTCAAAAACTTCAGTTTTGTAGGGTTTACCTAGTATTGAAATTAAAGCAAAGTAAAGCATATTGATCTCGGAAGACTGCAATTCAGAAGCACGAATCACATCTTGATGGGTTATTATTTCAGAAGTCACTGACTGACTGCCAAGTTGAGAAAATTCTCCTAGGCTCTCTAGGGCATTTAGGATAGTCGGATATTCTAAGTTAAATTCCTTCAAAAAAGATTGAATGATTTTCTTTCTAGCATCCCATGATAAGTTATTCTGTTGATTGCTTCCTAGATTAATATTGACTTCATGGATCAAAGATTCAATCAATGCTAAAACTGGATAACATAAAAGAAACTCATCAAGAGAAACGTCATCAATCATATTATATTGCTTAAAAATAGATTTAAACATAAAAGCAGTTTTGGTAAATATTCAGGTCTAGGGGTTGACAAAGAGAGAAAAATCAGCAGTAGGGATAAGAGAGACAACCGTATTCAAGGGGTGATGGACACAGGCCAAAGCCTGGCGGAAGAAAGT
>VYMC01000068.1_pt1 | contig 40689 bp, 35 predicted proteins | sample 5115301 | NCBI WGS metagenome assembly VYMC01 (sample SAMN12291802, study PRJNA351875) | freshwater metagenome | isolation source: freshwater lake | place: USA: Michigan, Wintergreen Lake | collected 2013-08-08 | reverse complement strand
GGACTAAGGGGGGATCCGCACCCCCCTTATCAAGGGGGGACTAAGGGGGGATCCGCACCCCCCTTATCAAGGGGGGACTAAGGGGGGATCCGCACCCCCCTTATCAAGGGGGGATCAAGGGGGGATCAGCGCCCCCCTTATCAAGGGGGGATCAAGGGGGGATCAGCGCCCCCTACTTAATATGTTAAAATGTGCCCAGATATTTGTAAACTTTTTCCTTTGTATGGATATCGTTATTATCGAAGATGAAATTGAAATCGCCCATTTGATTCAGCAAACTTTAGAGCGGGAATCCTTTACTTGTCATCTGGCTTATAATGGTAGGGTAGGACTAGAACTATTTTATCAAAAGCAACCAGACTTAGTGATTTTAGATTTAATGTTACCGGAATTAGACGGACTGGAATTGTGTGCTAGAATTCGCCAAAAACCTGGAACAAAAGACCCCTATATTTTAATGTTAACCGCTAGGGGAGAAGAAATTGATCGCATTATCGGTCTATCTACGGGAGCCGATGATTATATGGTCAAACCCTTTAGTCCCCGGGAATTAACCGCTCGCGTAAGAGCTTTATTAAGACGTAGTTTAAGACACGATAGTCAACCGCAACAAATCCATCGCAGCCGTCATTTTATTATCGACTTAGATCAACATTCTGCTGTTCGTAAATTGGAGAGAATGCCAGAGGAAACCCTCGATTTAACCACCTTAGAATTTAATCTACTCGCTACCTTTGTTAGTTATCCCAATCGCGTCTGGAGTCGCACCCAATTAATCGATAATCTCTGGGGAAATGATTTTTTTGGCGATGAAAGGGTAGTAGATACCCATATCCGACGCTTACGCAAAAAAGTAGAACCCGATCCTGCTAATCCGATCTTTATCAAAACTGTAGTCGGTGTCGGTTATAAATTTGAGGATGACATTTGATCAGTTATCAGATGTGAGTTTTCAGTGAATAGTATTAAGCGACAAGCTCGCAGCTGCCTTTTTACTGATTACTGATTACTGCTCACTGATTACTGACCAACACCCCAACCCCAATAAAAAATTCTCCCTAAAGGCATTTAAGCAGTCTTTAACCCTTATGTGCTAGAATTTTTGAAGATTTTGCTATTCATTTAGGTTCAATCAGGGATCACAGCCTTTTCAGGGAAATTTTATGACAAGTAACTACGGCGCGGAACAGATACAAGTTCTCGAAGGGTTAGAACCAGTCAGGAAGCGGCCGGGGATGTATATCGGTACGACTGGGCCGCGGGGACTACATCATTTAGTCTATGAAGTGGTGGACAACTCGATCGATGAGGCCCTAGCGGGTTACTGTACTCATATCGAAGTGGATATCAAGGCCGATGGTTCCGTCAGCGTCACCGACGATGGCCGGGGTATTCCCACCGATGTCCACCCCACCACGGGTAAATCTGCCCTTGAAACCGTTCTCACTATACTCCATGCCGGCGGTAAATTTGGTAGTGGTGGCTATAAAGTGTCGGGAGGGTTACACGGAGTCGGGATTTCCGTCGTTAATGCTCTTTCCGCATGGGTCGATGTGACAGTCTGGCGCGATCATCAAGTACATATCCAACGCTACGAAAGAGGTATCCCCGTCACAGAATTGGTCAGCAGTCCCAGTCAAGAGGAAAAAACGGGAACTAGGGTTAATTTCCTGCCGGACACCGAAATTTTTAGCCAAGGCATCGAATTTGATTACAGTACCCTCTCTGGACGTTTACGAGAACTAGCCTACTTAAATGCGGGTGTTAAAATCACCTTTAGCGATTACCGTCCCGAAGAACCCCACATCGAAACCTATTGTTATGAGGGGGGGATTAAAGAATACGTCGCCTATATGTGTCGGGAAAAAGAAACCCTGCACAAAGATATTATCTATGTATCGGGGGAAAGAAACGGAATTAATATCGAAGTGGCGTTTCAGTGGTGTATAGATGCCTATAGCGACAATATTCTCGGTTTTGCTAATAATATCCGCACCATTGACGGGGGAACCCATCTAGAAGGATTAAAAGCAGTTCTGACCCGTACTTTAAATAATGTCGCTCGTAAACGCAATAAAATTAAAGAAAACGAGCCTAATCTAGCGGGGGAAAACGTCCGCGAGGGTTTAACCGCCGTTATTTCCGTAAAAGTCCCCGAACCGGAATTTGAGGGACAAACCAAGACCAAATTGGGTAACACCGAAGTCCGGGGTATTGTTGATTCGCTCGTGGGGGAAACTCTCAACGAATACCTAGAACAAAATCCCCAAGTGGCCGACACGATTATCGAAAAAGCAGTACAAGCGTACAAGGCGGCGGAAGCAGCCCGACGGGCCCGGGACTTAGTACGACGGAAATCGGTCTTGGAATCCTCACCTTTACCGGGTAAATTGGCTGATTGTAGCGAAAGAGACCCAGAAAAGTCAGAAATTTACATCGTCGAAGGGGACAGCGCCGGCGGAAGTGCCAAACAGGGGCGCGATCGTCGTTTTCAAGCGATTCTACCTCTGCGGGGAAAAATCCTCAATATCGAAAAAACCGATGATGCCAAAATCTACAAAAATACGGAAATTCAATCCTTAATTACCGCCCTCGGTTTAGGAATTAAAGGAGAAGATTTCGACCCCTCACAATTGCGCTATCATCGCATTGTTTTAATGACTGACGCTGATGTGGATGGCGCCCACATCCGAACTTTGTTGTTAACTTTCTTCTATCGTTATCAGAAGAATTTAATTGATCAAGGTTATGTATATATCGCCTGTCCTCCTCTCTATAAATTGGAACGCGGTAAAAATCATTCCTACTGCTATAGCGATCGAGAATTACAGCAAAAGATAGCGGAATTTCCCTCTAATGCTAACTATACAATCCAACGTTTTAAAGGGTTAGGAGAAATGATGCCCCAACAACTTTGGGATACTACCATGAATCCCGAAACTCGCACCTTAAAACGGGTGGAAATCGAAGACGCAGCCAAAGCTGAGGAATTATTTACCATTCTTATGGGCGATCGAGTTGCCCCCCGGCGAGAATTTATCGAAACCCACGGATCGCGTTTAAATCTCACCGATTTGGACATTTAAACCGTAACTTCGGGCTGTGTTAGTCTAGGCTAATACAGCCCCCGATAAAATCCCCAAATCCAGTTACTAATCGGAGGGTTAGGGATTCAAGGAACCCGGGGCGCATTCCAGAACTTCATCGAAAAAATCAGCTGGCAGCGGGGGATTATCGGGGTCTTCTAGGGCGTTTTTGGCAATTTCCGCCTCACTCATCCCTTTAACTTTCTCCCAGTTCGTTTTGCCTTTCAACTTCGCCCACTGTTCGCGGGTGACTCTGGTAATATGTTCTTCGTTCACGGTTGTTGGCCCTCCTAGCACTAATTATTCGACGAACCGAGCCACGCCATGTATAAACCACCACCAAAACGATATTATCGATTGTACCCACTAGAATCACTCGAATTTCGCCGTAATTCTGACGGGTATCCACGCGCTCAATTATTGGACCCCTAAAAATCGCTTCCAGGTCGGCGAAATCTATGCCGTGTTTTTCTATATTAGCCTGACGCGTATTTTCATCCCACTCGAAAAGTTGCGGGGTCGTCATTGATGTCGCCGTTGAGGATAACTACCTGGGATCGATCGAAATGGGATTTAATAAAAATAAGGCCGCATGACTAGCCATTTCTTCTGATAAATAAATCTTTTTATACTTAATAATCCCCGTTTCTAGAAAAGAATCCCTTAAGATGGCTTTTGTGCCACTATTAAAATCCGCTTCGTAAAAAACTTCTTTAATTCCCGAAGAAATAATTAGTTTTAAACAGGAAATGCAGGGTTCTAAGGTAACGTAGATACTAGCTCCTTGGGTGGAAATACCGTGTTTAGCTGCTTGAGCGATCGCATTAGCTTCAGCATGAATTGCCCGAGAGGGAATTTCTCCGGATTCCCGACAGGTTCTCAAACCGGGATAACAAAAACCCTGGGCCGTACAATGAACCGTTCCCGATGGAGAACCATTGTAACCCGTGGCTAAAACCTGCCGATCTTTGACAATTACCGCACCGACGGGAAAGGCTAAACAGGTGGATCTGGTGGCGGCTAATTTAGCGATCATTAAAAAATATTCGTCCCAAGTCGGTCTTTTTTCCTCAGAGTTGATCACGGTTTCACACCAAGCTAGAAAAAGCGAAAAAGAGGGGGTTATCTCTGATAGCTTATCATTAGTTGACCTCTAAACCAATTAAAACACTACCCTGACTACCGATCGCGTAGCCAATGTAGTCACCAGCCTCTTCTAACTGATAACTGATTAAGAACCAGCATAAAAACCGAAAAAAGCTCTAAATTTAATAATAATTTAAAGAACTTGACTGCTTGAGAATAATTGAGATTTTGGCTAATAGCTAAACCCTGATGATCGGAAAAATAACAGAAATTCTTAAGAAGCTAAAGGGTTTAAATCCCCAGAGAGGGCATTGTAGAATGAAGCGGTTAGTTATCCACTAGAAGAGAGGACTTTTCCGTCCTAGCGACGCAATTCTATGGAAATCTTGAACCCAAATTGCCAAGGAGACTGAATTTTAATGTCTGTTAATTTTCTAGGGGTTGGTTTGTTTCACCCTCTCCTGACCCCTTATCTCGCCCTCCATATACCCGACGGCTTTTTGAGTCCACCGGTGAGTCTATTTACTTGGATAATTGCCGTTGTCCTGATTGGCTTTTCTCTCAAAAAAGTGCGCGGTCACTACGCTGAACGGGCTGTACCTTTGATGGGAGTTTGTGCCGCCTTTATTTTTGCCGCCCAGATGATTAATTTTCCCATTCCGGGGGGAACCTCCGGACATTTGTTAGGGGGGACCCTCGCGGGGGTTTTACTCGGTCCCTGGGCGGGTTCTCTGGTGATGGCGGTGGTTTTTATTGTTCAGGCTTTATTTTTTCAAGATGGCGGTTTAACGGTTTTAGGGGCAAATATCGTCAATATGGGTCTGATCGGGACGTTTGGCGGTTATTATCTCTATCTGGGGATTAGAAAAGCCCTTGGTTTTAATAGTTGGCGCAGTATGGCGATCGCTGTTGCCGTGGCTGCTTGGACAAGTGTGGTGGTGGCGGCGTTAGCTTGCGCTCTGCAATTGGCTTTATCGGGGACTATACCGCCTTTGGTCGCCCTTTTTGCCATGTTATCTTGGCATATCCTCATCGGTATCGGGGAAGCGGTGATTACCGTTTTCGCTGTCGGTTATATCTGGCGAACCCGTCCCGATCTGCTCTACGATCCGCCCCATTCCGTTAATACTTCTGTTTCTCCTTCCTAAGCTTCTCGTCAATAAAGCAATTAAGTCGATGAATATTCGCAGAAATAGCCAATTTTTCTTCATTTGCCTGGTATTATCCCTAATTATCGCTGTTTTTCTTTCTCCCTTTGCCAGTCCCGATCCCGACGGACTCGATCGAGTGGCGGAAGACTTGCAATTTAGCCAAAAAGAAGACGCCAACGCCCTCGGTAATCAATTACCTTTCGCCCGAATTTTTGATGGTTATGCCCTCAAAGGTGTTCCCCAAGGTATCGCCACTCCCCTCGCTGGTTTTCTGGGAACTCTTGCCACTTTCGGCATCGCTTGGGGTATCGGTAAATTAGTGATACCAAAATCCCAAAATCAGGAATAAAGAGATAGGAGTCGAGAAGTGGGGCATTTAGCTGAAATTTTCCTAAAACTCCATATCCCCTTTCTAACTGATCACTGAATAAATGCTCCACATTGCTACTTTTTCTCGCGAAAATGAGCGCCAAAATTGCGGTTTTTGGCAGCAACTTGCGCCCCATACCAGGGTTTTAGTGACTCTTTTGTTAGTTTTTGCCACAGCCTTAACTCCCAATGGTAGCTGGGAAACTTGGGGGATTTACGGATTAGGATTAATTATTTTAATTCTGATTAGTCGGGTGACTATTCCCCTACTTTTACAAAGAGTAGCGATCGAATTTGTCTTTATCGGTGTGGTTTTATTGGGAACTCTTTTTCGTGATGGCGGCGAAATTCTTTGGTCTTGGGGATTTTTGCGGATAACTAGCGAGGGATTGCTGGTGTTAGGCAGTGTGGCCTTTAAGGCTTTTCTTTGTCTTTGTACGGTCAATATTCTGGTTTTAACCACAGCAATTCCCGACCTGTTACAAGCCTTAGTTACCCTGAAAACTCCCCCTTTATTGGTGGCAATTTTAGCTTCTATGTACCGTTATCTAGCTGTTTTGATCGCTGAATTTAATTCCATGCGAAGGGCAGCAATTGCGCGTAATTTAATGAGTAGTCCCCGATGGCAGCGGCTGCTAGTGGGACACATGATCGGCTCTTTATTTATCCGTACCTACGAACGTGGCGATCGCATTTATCAAGCCATGTTATCGAGGGGTTACACTGGTTCCTTGCCTTATGTACAGGTTCCCCAAAACAAGCTGAACGATTATCTCGCTATAATTTGTATAGTAATTCTGATCCTCTGGGGTCAAATGGTACATCTACTCAGGTAAAAGTCTCGTTTTTCATGCACCACAACCCGATTTTTATTGAAAACCTAGTTTATACCTATCCTGACGGTACGGAAGCGTTAAAGGGTATTAATTTAGCCATTGAAGCTACGGAAAAGGTGGCTTTAGTCGGGGCAAATGGATCGGGAAAATCCACCTTATTACTGCATTTTAACGGTATTCTCCCGCCGCAAACCGGTAGAATCACCGTCGGTCCCTACGAAGTTAAACCGGAGAATTTAGAAAATATCCGCAATTTTGTCGGTTTAGTCTTCCAAAACCCCGACGATCAGCTATTTATGCCCACTGTCTGGGAAGATGTGACTTTTGGCCCGATGAATCAGGGAATTCGGGGAGAGGATCTCAACTATCGCTGTCATCATGCTTTACAAGCGGTGGGATTGGATTCCCAGCATTACGGTAAGAGAAACAGTCAGAATCTATCGGGGGGTGAAAAAAAACGCGTGGCCATTGCGGGGGTTTTAGCTATGTTGCCGGAGGTCTTAGTTTTTGATGAACCTAGCGCTCAACTGGACCCCCGGTCCCGTCGGCAATTAATACAACTGTTGGCCACTTTACCCCAAACCCAAGTGATCGCCACCCACGATCTCGATCTGGCTTTAGAATTATGCGATCGCACGGTGGTGTTAAGTCGTGGTCAGGTGGTAGCTGAGGGAGAAACCGCTAGGATTTTAAGTAATCGGGAATTTTTGGAGCAACACGACTTGGAAACACCCCTTTGTTATAGTCGTCCCTACTGTGCGATCGCTGATGCGCCCTCACAAGTCAGTGATCACTGATCACTTATCCGATGTGAGTTTTCAGTTCACCGATTACTGGTCCCTCTTAGGTTTAGCGGGTAAAATGTATTCTAAGATACATTCTTCCTAGCAAGCGAGTGGAAGGAACCACAGAGACACAGGGGACACAAAGATTGATCGATCCTCTGTAAGTTAAACTGATCACACAGAACCTAGAAAAGCCACTAACTTTTGGATACGATGCACAGTTAGCATTCATAACCTTGATTCAGCAACGCCGAGATTTTTGGAAACGTACCAGGCACAGATTGAAATTGTGAGTCTAAGTGCGGTCGCCGATCTTAATAAGCTACATTAACAACAATACTTAAAGAGAAGGCTTAAAATGGTTAAATCAACTTTGTACACGACAGCAAAAGTCCTACCGGGAAATAGAATTGAAATTGAATCTCCAGAACTGACTGTAGGACAAACTGTTGAGGTAGTTATTTTGCTTGAAGAAGTTAGTTCTGATTCTTCTACCACGGAAGATATCTCTCCATCCTTAAAACAGCGTCTTGCTTTTCTGAAGTTACCAATGACTGAACGGAGGAATATTCTCAAAAGTCAAGCCGATATAATGCTCTCTCACTATCAAAAAGATTCTGAATGGCAGCAGTTAATGGCAGGTGACATCATTGAGTATTAACCCTGAGCTGCCAAAACGTGGAGAAATTTGGCTAGTCAACTTCGATCCTACTGTGGGTGCAGAAATCACAAAAGTGCGTCCTGCTGTCGTCATCAGTTCCGATTCAGTAGGAAAGCTTCCTATCAAGCTTATTGCTCCTATTACAGACTGGAAAACCTATTTTTCGGCAAATTTCTGGCACGTTAAAATTGAACCTAACAGTATCAATGGATTGAATAAAGCTTCTGCAATTGATACTCTTCAACTAAGAGGGGTGGATTTACAAAGGTTTATTCATAAATTAGGAAGCGTTTCTGAAATTACAATGCTGGAAATTGTAGCCGCTATTGCTACTGTAATCGAATTTGAGGTCTAACAAATCATTGCACCCGTCCATGTGTTAGATAGCTCGTAATCATGTAAACCTAGTATAATGTGTGCTAACTGAGATTAACAAAATGCAGTGCTACTCTGACGGGAATAGCCTCGGTGATTTGGGACTTTACATAAAAAGGTAGTGCGATGCCGAAGGCACTGCGTAGCGGATCGCAATCTTGTAGGGTGCGTTTCCTAATATGGCTCTTACTGCTCCACTAATAGATTTTGGGGAACGCACCATGCACATTGATTGAAACTGTGGGTTAAAGTGCCTTGTCGAAGCCACTAGCAAATCAGGTTATACTTCATCTTTCTGAGAAAGTCTCTCAATTTCAACTCACCGCAACCCTGGCACTGGCATCATTGCCAAACACATCCACTAACTGGACAGCGATCCCTCGTTTCCCTGCTGCCAACCCCGGTACAGTCTTAACGAGTGATTGAGATAGTCAACAGCTTACCGCTACTTAGCGGTTAATTTTGGGGATTCTAAGGGAGAATGATGTAATAACATTAATTGATTTTCTTGTAAGATTTCGATAGCATAAGCAAGGCCATAAGTATCGCTAAATTCAACTTCAAAAACATTTGGCTCATAGACTTCTACAATTGTTCCCACTTGCCCGCGATATAATCCTAATTGGGGTAAGTCTTCTAATAAAGCAACCACATCTCAGAGTTTCATTTCCTTATCTCCTTATCTACTTAAAGTACATAACAAGTAACTAAACGGGGAAAATTTTCATCATTTCTGATTATCCAAACCCTGGGAATAATAGTCGTTTTGTTTTGATGATTTAGGGGAAAGTCATTAACGAAGGCAGGGGGCAGGAGGCCGTTTTTGTAACGGGGATTTATGCCCCGCTCCCAAAACTTTTCGCCTTAAGGCGAGGTTTTAGACCCGATTTTTTCGATAATATACTTTTGTCCATATTCCCACTTCTGCAAGAAGTCTGTGGATAGCTTGCCCTGAGTAAATAGGGCTTGCTGAATAAATGTGAAATGTAGGCAAGGTAAGGGTTTTGTGGCTTTTCTCGCGAAACAGGTGCAAGATTTTGAGAGAATCGTGGTTCAAAACCTTGCGTCTTCATCGGCCCGCGTCGGTGTAGGGGCGAAGCATTCGGGCAATAACCTATCGGTGAAACCAGAGATTTTCTATCCGAATGCTTCGCCCGTACTTTTTCAGCAAACCCTAAATACTGATGTCTGATGCACAATGTGGAAATTTATTATCGGTTTCTTGCATTATGAGAGAGGACAAAAGCGAGAAAGTCTGACATTCTTAGGATAGGTAGCACGAAAATCGAGGCCATTTCTCACGATGCAAGCTCTGCTAGAAAAAGCTCAGATAGCGTTGAATAAAAAGGACTGGGAGACAGTAAACGCCAGCATACAGCGACTTTTACACCAAAAAGATGCTTTTGAATCGATTATTAACGATGAAATCCTCGATTTAGCCCTAGAAGCTTTACAACAATGCGATTTTCAACAGCGATGGGAGATAGCGAAACTATTTCCTCAAATCGGGCAATCGGCGATCGCTCCTTTAATTGCCCTGTTAGAATCCGAGGAGCAAGATGGGGAAATGCGCTGGTTTCTGGCGAGAATTCTCAGTCAATTTGACGATCGAGCCTGTATTCTCGCTCTCAGTCAATTATTGCAAAGATCGGAGGAGGAGGAACTCAGCCAAATGGCTGCAGCCGCTTTAGCTAATATCGGCAGTTCCGCGATCTCTAGTTTAGCGCAATTACTGACGGACTCTAATACCCGTTTTTTAGCCGTACAAGCTTTATCACAAATTCGCCGGCCAGAAATTATCGAACCGCTTTTAACCGTAGTTAAGGATCAATCTAGCGCCATTCGGTCGATGGCGATCGAAGCTTTAAGCAGTTTTCACCATCCCCAGATTACTGCGATTATCCTCGATGCTTTACGGGATCCGGCCATCGAGGTGCGACGGGAAGCAATTAAAGCTAGTAGTTACCTGGGGACGAATTATCCCCAAGCAGATTTAGTTAACCATCTGCAACCTCTGTTATTTGATATCCACCTCGAGATCTGTCAAGAAACGGCGATCGCTCTCGGTCGTATCGGCACAGCAACCTCAGCCAAAGCTTTAAATCCACTGCTGCAATCTTCCTTAACTCCCGATAGTTTAAAATTAACTGTAGTGCGAGCATTGGGCTGGATCGAGGATGGAGAAGCTTTAAATTACCTAGAAAAGGCTTTGTATAGCGAAAATGTCCTAATTTGTCGGGAAATTATTGCTATTCTCGGCTGGCAAACCTCCCAGAAATTACGCCAACAAGCAGGGGAAATTCTCAGTAAATTTTATCACTCCCGTCCAGCGCTCTTCACTGATACGGGAGTTAAACAGTCTCTAGCGATCGCTTTAGGAGAATTAGATCGGGATAATAAAGGTATTTTGCTGACTTTAGCAGCCGATGGAGAAGCAATCGTCCGTCTCCATGCTCTCAGCGCCCTGAAAAAGCTAGATCATGGGAATATCTAGGGTTTGCTGAAAAAGTTTTTCGTGGGGGTAAGGTTTGGGGTTTTACCCATTTTCACTTAGATAATTCGGTAGTTAGCCTACACAAAGTCGCATAGTTAACCTTATCTTCTTTGGTAGAGTCCATCCAAAATCTTAAACATTTATTCCTGATGAACTGTCCCACTCTTATAGCCGCTTGAATGGCTATTTCTTGGTGTGAATTGGTTTTTAACTTAAACTCTATAACTCCCATCGATTCGACCTTTCAATATGTTATGCTATGATTATAGCAATCCACTGTACAAAGTGTCGTGTCAAGGGCATGAAAGCTGATTATTTTAGGACTCGTAGGGCTACCTTTAACCTCACCGTTCACATAGTCCTTGTTATCAAATATCCCAGAAAGGTTTTTCAGAAGGCGCATCTGGAATTTTTGAGGGGAGCTTTTCAAAACATGGCTGAGAAATGGAATGGGTCGATAGTTGAGTTAAACGGAGAGTCAGACCATGTTCACATTCTTCTAACTACCCACTTCATAAACTGTTAAGTGGATTAATAGCCAACTTAAAGTCAACCTCTTGCAAACTTATGTGGGACAACTACCCTGACCATTTGAAAAAGATTTATTGGAAAGACAAGCGAGTATTATGGACGGGGGCATATTTTCTGGCCATAGCGCACCTAAATTAAATGTAAAAATCCTCCGTTTGCCGTCGTGATACACTTGACTTCTAGAGCCTACCCGTTCACAAATCAATTAGGCGCACTATGGTTGTGGTGGTATCACAATAGACCAACTTAAAAAATATGTCGAGAATCAGGATTCCCCCAAATATTAGCTATGCTTCGCTGTTTTATATTGGTCGGTTTTTCATCTCCGAGGTGAAACCGAGAGCCTTCAAACCGACATTTCAGGTAAAACACGAGTTTTAACGATATTATCGTTTTCTACCCACCAAAAAACCGCCGATACCTAAAGCAATAATTCCTAAAACAGTTGAAGGTTCAGGAATCAGGACATATTGAACGGGGCCTGAACCGCTATCATTATTAGCTCCAATATAGGAAAAAGTAGCCTCAGTAGTACCAAAAGCGGGAATTAGAGAGAATTCTGGAGTAAAACTAGACGTTGAAAAATTCAACCCTAGAAGGATACCATCTAAAAATTCCACAGTAGGATTAGAGTCCGCATCAACAGCAGTAAAAGTCGAGCCTAAAAAGTTCAAATTTACTTGAGACGCATCTAGACTTTCAAAGCCTGAACCGGTTAAGGGCGAATTATCATAGCTAAAGGTACCCGAAAAAGTTTGCCCTGTCAATAAACCATTTTGGATAGTTCCAGCTAGATTGTAACTTACGATAGCTGCTTGAGCAGGATTGACTTGCTGAACTGCAAGACTTAAAACTACCCCGGAAGTAATCACTGCGTTGCGTTGCCAAGAATTGATCATTTTGTCCTCATCCAATAAGATGTGCTGAAAATATTAGGGTTGAAAGGTGCGCGTTTGATGAGTCGCGCCCCTCAATTTAGTTAGTTAGAGAGCCTAACTAAAGATGAAATTAGCTTCAGTCAAGCTAGATGCATTAATTCCATTGAGAATCGCCACATCTTTTGTAAAAGCTCGAATAATGGTATTTGCACCCGCTTGACGATAATCCCAATCCGTGCCGCGAGAACCAAAGCTTAAGCTAGTAGAGAAGAAACCAATCAGATCCCCCTGATTTGCTTTGTAATCAGCAATGATATTAGGATTTGCTGGTAAGAGCGCATCATTTTCTGTAATCCAGAATCTATCCTGACCGGTACCCCCAGTGACGATGTTATTACCACCGCCAGAACCCAAGAAAAGCACATCATTGCCGACACCCGTATCGATACGGTTATTGGTTCCTGCGCTAACGGTGTCATTGCCCGAAGCGGTACGGATGTTATTACCACCGACAGCAAAGCGAACGTTTACAGTGTCATTCCCGCTTCCCGTATTGAGAAGTTGGTTATTGCCGATAAATTGTCTGCCATCGCGCGCAGCCGCGTTAAAAGTATCATCACCGGTGGTTCCATTAATGGTTGTCAGCAAAGGTGTAATACCATCGAGAACCGTATCTTGACGGAAACCGAGGCTTTGAATCCTTCGATCTTCTGATTGGGGAGTATTAGCCTGGTTGAAGGGCTGTTGTCCGTTGTTATTGTTGTAAAAAGCCGAAAGATACTCGGCAAAGGCATCCTGTATCCGTCCGGGTCGGAGATTGGCGTTCCCCAGAGAATCGGGTTCGCCAAAATCGGTTAAGCGTCGGATATTCTGGATCACCGTGGGATAACTATCACCGCCATTTGCCAGGAAACCTTGCGTGACAACACTAAAAACGGTGTCAGAAGCAACCACTAATCGCCCATTTTTCACAATGGTTTGGACACTATTGCCCGTTGCATCTGCCAAGGCGAGACTGCGAATCCGTTGAGTGGTTGGAGCGTTGGGGTCATAACTAAAGTTAAAGCCACCAATTTGACCGAAACGACCGTTCCCCGTTTCCACTGAAGAAATCATGTGTTCGGCCAGTTGGAGAAATCCAGTGGCGTTCACTGTACCGACAACTAAATCGCCATCGAACCGTAAGGAATTGGAAATATCAAGTTGAGAGACATCCCCTTCCTCTTTGCCCACTTCGGGATTCGCTTGAGGTGGCAGGGTGATCAGATCGCCCGTTATTTGTTCAACCGCAAACTGTCCGATCTGATCGCGAATCGAACCTCCATTGGTAAAGGAGATATCGATCTTGTTAAAGCCAGGTAGTAGGTTATGCTGGTTCAAATAGGCTTCGGCGTAGAAGTCTTGAGCATCTGCGGTCAAGTTACCTAAATTGGTCTCTTGGGTGCGTACATCCCCCCGAACTCCGTTGAGAAAAACTTTCGTTTGACCGAAAATATTGCCATCTTGTTGGTTGACAAAGGACTGCACCCCATCAACAATGTTAACTATATCTTGATCGGCTTTAGCTCTAACTTGATCAAAGGTAGTAATGGTCTCATCGTAGAGGCGATCGACTCCCCGGATATCGGTGGCGTAGGGACCGCTATCGTCTCCAATCGTGCTAACTACGCCCTTATAATCAAAAGTGACGACTAATTGATTTAAATAGCGGTAATTGGCAGCTGAATTGACAAAAACAACCTTGTTATCCCCACTGCCGTACACTTGAGGGAAGGGTTGGAGTAACTGTCCGTTATTCTGTTGGGTTTCATCTTCCCGTAAGGGAGGAATGCCAGTCTCCGAGGACATAAGTTGGTGAGAACCACCACCCAAGAGCAGATCGACCCCTAGTCCCAAAGCCGCCATTTTCTGGGCTAAAGCGATTTCAATGCGGGATTCTTGCAGGTGAGTCATCAAAATAATCTTATTGATGCCCCCATTGCTTAAAGCTCGGACTTCGGGGGTAATGTTGCGGATGATGGAGTCCACTTGCTCATCCACGGAAGTCGTTCCGGTAATCACGTTGCCGTTGCTATCCCGGGTCGTCACCTCGATCGCTCCCGTATCGGCGATCGATTTGAGATAGGGGGTAACAATGCCGATAATTCCCACTTTTTCGCCGTTAAAGTCCTTAACCACGCTTCCGGTTAGGGTATTGGGTAAAGGCGCTCCCCCGTTAGCGACCACGCTTAAACCGTTGGGAAGAGTAGCCTTGCTGTAATCGAGGTTATTGGCTAGATAGGGGAATGCCGCTCCCGGATAGCCTCCAGCTCCGATACCGACACCGCCATTCTGTCCATTAACCCAATTAGGATTCGGGGCAACCAAGTTGAGGAAGGAACCAGCACCACCGCTAAATTCATGGTTGCCCACCGAGGCCACATCCCAGCCTAATTCATTGTTAATCAGGATGTCGGCGATGCCTCCTTGCTCGGCCTGTGGATTACCCGTTTTGTTATCGTAAATATCGCGGCTGGCATTAAAGAAGGGACTGGAAATGTAAACATCTCCCGTAGTTAATTTCAGCGTATTGGCGTACCGGTTATCCAAGGCATTCATCACCGCCGAAAATCCAATAATATCTCGGAAAGCCGGAATCCCGGCTTCTTGATCGGAGGTTTGCAGAATTTGTAGGGTAAAACTCTGGGATTGTTGCGGCAAGTTGAGGGTTGCAAGAATGGGTTCGTGATCGGCGGGCTGATCGAGAAAATCCACGTTGACATGAACAATGTCATACTGGGCATCATCGGCAAGATTATTAGTTACCAAAACGTGGTCTAAGGCTTGGGAGTTACCTTGGAAGTTGAAGGTGGCGCGATCTCTGACATCCACCAGGGTTCGAGAAAGATTGGTTAGCACCCCACCACTGAGGATTTGCTGGAACTCTTCAAAATCAAAGCCGTTCAGATCTCCCAAAACCACCACGTTAGCATTGGGATCATCTGCCAGAATCTCGTCGACTTCGCTATTGAGAATCTTAGCTTGATTGGCTCTTACGTCCGCGCTTCCAATATTGGGGGGTTGAACATTGCCAAATAAACTATTGCCACCGCGTCTGGAGGTTAAGTGATTGTTAATTACCGTCACTTCCTGTCCGTTAAACGTAAAGGTGGCGACTAGAGGCTTGCGACTGCTGGTAAAAGCACCATCATTACCTGGTGTGGCGACGGGGTCGGTGATCCGTCGCAGGGAACCTTGTACAAAGCTAACGCGACTGGGGTTATAGAGATAGCCAACTCGAATATTAGTACCAGGCGCACCCCCATCTTGATTATTGACGGGATTGATATTCAGGAACTGGTAGGTAGGGCCGCCCGCGGCCTTGATTGCGTTGATTAAAGCCTGATAGGTTAAATCCGCCGCTACCGTACCATCGTCGATCGGGCCGTTGTTGTCTTGAATTTCCTGAAGTCCGATAATATCGGGAGCTCTCAGGTTATTGAGGATTTGATTGGCGAGTACGCCGAATCTCTGAAGGCCACCAGGGTTCGATTCAGTGGGATTGAGATTTTCCACGTTATAACTGGCGATTGTTAGCTTATCTGCCGTGCCTATTAGATTCGTCACTTCCCGCTGCAATCCGCCAGAAGTCGCTGTAACTGGTTCGGTTACTAAGACCCGGTAGTCACCGAAGGCGTAATCAACTACCCCCGTCAGATTCCCTAGGAGATCGCCCACATTAACTCCTGGCAGGACTGTGGCGCTGATTTGAATCCGTTCGGGGTTGAAATCATCAGGAGCGATGCCAATGCCACTGCGACTGTTGATGCCAGTGGCATCAGCCCCTCGATTCGCCACCGTCCATATTGAATCCGAGCTAGTAGGTCGGATAATCGTCGGACTGACCGCCATGGTATCCTGTACCGTTACCCGCATTCCTTCCAAGCTTTCATAGAAACCGATACCAGTATTTAAATCTAAGGGAATGTCGGAGGTGTCAGGGGAGAAGTTCTGTCCTGCGATGATTTGGTTGGGGGGTACGCGACCTCCCTTTCCGATGAGAATGGGGGCAGGTAAGGGATTGCCCGAACTTACCACTTCGATTGTGTTCGTGTCTCTATTGGCAGCAATTTGTGTGGTACTGAGAACAGTAAGGTCGGGTACGCTTTTGCCGTCTATTTTAACATTCGGTCGATTTTCCTGCACCTGTCCACTGACTCGAACCGATGCGCCAACCGTGATATTGAGTCCGTTTACACCGAGGTCTCTCGATCCCGTAAAGACGAAGATACCTTCCGAGGTTAGCGGATTGTCGTCTGGATCGGGGTCTTGTAGGTAAAAGCCATTACCATTAGTAGCGAACCCCGTGACGATTCCGGCTACACCGCTCACCAGATCCCGCTCTTTTTCCGATACTAATCCAAATCCCTGAATGTCGCGGATGCGGAGATCTGGCGAAATCTCGCCCGTGTCCGGGTTGTAAAAGGTTGTCTCGGCTATGTTCTGGTCGTTGTAAGTATCGTAAGGATCATCGTATTCCTCAGTATCATCTTGTTCGAGAAGAAGTAACTCTAGCGCGGGTTCGCTACCGCCCTCTTCGTTGGTAACATCCAGTAGTCTTTCCTGCACCATTCCACTGACTTGAACCGACGCTCCAACGGAGAGATTCAGTCCGTTTACACCGAGGTCTCGCTTGTTCGTAAAGACGAAGATGTCCTCCCAGGTTCGCGGATTGTCGTCTGGATCGGGGTCTTGTAGCTGAAAGCCATCACTGGTGATCGCCGTAACGATTCCAGCTACATCCCTCACCGGCGTCCCTGTCATGTCCGATACTAATCCAGTTCCCTGAATGTCGCGGATGGGGAGAGTTTCCGAAAAGGTGGTCTGGGCTATGTTCAGGTCGTTGTAAATATCATCTTGTCCCAGAAGAGGCAACTCTAGTGCGGTTGGATCGGTAATAGTAATCATCACTTTCTTGTCCTTTGTATCTGGATAAATTACACTCGCTCCGTTTATTTCGTCCATCTGGGACGATGGGGAGTATCGAGCAAAAGTCCGGCGTGCCTAAAAACACAGGTAGAAACAGACGAATAATTTCTGATTCCGTAGACTATAGAGTGGTATTCATCGAATACCGACTTTTTTTCTACAACCTGCGGTGATAGGATCCAGAAAATTTCTAGTGCGAAAAGCACTTAAAATCATAGACCCAGAGACAATGCTATAGGACTTGCTTTAATATCTAGATAAAATAAGATTAAAAAATCGTAATTAGTCACAGTGACAAGCAGGGCTTATTGAGAATAGAGTAACTCATCAGCCCTAAATGGATGGTGAAAATTTTTTGATTTTGATTATTTGGTCAAATTTTTATCAAAAAATAAGATGGCATTGCTAGGGCATTTATGCAGCAAAACCACCTCCTAGATAAGAGCTACAAAATTTATAAATTGTCAGGGTTTTTGGCGAGTACCAGAAGATGGGTAAAGTGAGAATTGCTGCAGGGCATTCAACCGAAATTTTCGGTAAAGGACTTAGGCTCTAATAATGTACCCAATCATCTGGCGAATCCTTGAAGAACTTAAAGAAAGCGACTGTATAGCTAGTATTCTATTTCTGTGCGAGTCCCTTATAGAACAATCGAAATCCCCACTAGAATCAGGGGAATCACAAAAAATACGCCAATGAGGTAGGCCAAGGCAATGAGCTTATTCTCACTTGCTGCTGTCGCCAAGCGTTTTGCCCCAATCACGGGCAACGGACGCAGGTAGGGAATGCCGAAAATCAGCAAAACTCCAAACAGGTTAAAAAACAAGTGTACCTTGGCAATCTCTAGAGCGGGCAACGCCCTTTCCCCCGTGACAGCCGTAGCTGCCAGCAGGGAAGTCACTGTCGTCCCGATATTAGCACCGAGGGTAAAGGGATAAATAACATCAAGTCCAAACACGCCGGCACCGGCGAGGGGAATCATCAAACTGGTGGTTGCCGAAGAAGATTGCACCAGGATGGTGACAAATATACCCGCCAAAATTCCAGCAATCGGCCCTCTGCCCAGAGCGGTTTCAAGGATATCTTTCGCTCGACCCATCATCAATTGCTTGAGCAATTTGCCCAGGAAGTACACTGATGCAAAAACTAAGGCAATGCCAAGGAGAATTTGCAAAATGCCGTTGTAAGGCTCGGGTAGAAAGCCTGTTGCGCTCCGAATCGAATCGCGGACAGGTCGAATCATCGCACCCACTAGGTCAAAATCGTCCACGCTTATATCTTTGTTGCCTAAGAAAAGGTTGGCAGAAGCCCGACTGAGGAATTCCAGGGGATGAAATAGGATCTCTAGGGGGAAAAAGATCAGCGCCGCAAAGAGATTGAACAGATCCAGCACAACGGATGCGGCAAAGGCTTGTTTAAACTCTTCCTTGCTGCCTCCTACAAAGCCTAAGCTAGCAATGCCATTGGTAATAGAGGTACCAATATTGGAACCCATAATCATGGGAATTGCGATGGGGACGGGCAAACCGCCCGCTACTAGACCGACGATAATTGAGGTTGTGGCACTGGAGGACTGGACTAAGGCAGTAGAAATAATCCCGACCACGAGTCCCACAAATGGGTTTTCGGCAAAGGCAAAAAGCTGCTGTGCCTCATCGCCAAAAGTGGTTCTAAAGCCTCTGCTAACAACTCCAATACCGACAAGCAGTAGGTAAACTAAGGCAAGAACAGCCAGCCAGGAAAGAAACGGTTTTCTTGGGCTCGTCGTTGGTGATAGAGGTTTATGAGGTGATGGATCCATAAAAAAAGAACCTCCGTATTGTTATCAATTAAAATGTCCTATTTGTGGGCGTTGAGTGACTTGCCCCGCTCGTGTCAGATTTATACACTCGCAAAAGTTATTTTTTCCGATTGCAACATGGCAAGCATCTTCCCATGACAAGGTTAAGAAAACTTCCTAGGCAAGGTTAAGAAAACAGATAGCTGGTCTTTCTTTTTAAGAGCAACGTTGACCTTCCCCGAAAATACTGTAGCGATTTATATAACTTCTTCCCATTTCATCGAAAATTTTGGGTCTGAAACCCCGTCGTTCTACGACGGCTTTACCGTTAAATACTAGCGCATTTACCAAATATATGCTAAAATGTGAGACATGGAAAAAGCCTATTCTTACCGATTTTACCCCACACCAGAACAAGAGTCGCTATTGCGACGCATTTTGGGCTGTGTAAGATTAGTTTACAATAAAGCTCTCCTTCTCAGAACACAAGCATGGTACGAAAGACAAGAAAGAGTAGGATATGCTCAAACGTCTTCAATGCTAACTGATTGGAAAAAACAAGAAGAATTAGACTTTTTAAACGAAGTAAGCTGTGTACCTTTACCCCAAGGGTTAAGACACCTACAAACAGCTTTCACTAACTTCTTTGCTGGTCGTACTAAGTATCCTAACTTTAAGAAAAAACATCAAGGAGGAAGTGCCGAATTTACCAAATCTGCTTTTAAATTTAAAGACAGACAAATCTATTTAGCCAAATGCACAGAACCTTTACCTATTCGCTGGTCAAGACAAATCCCAGAAAGCTGTGAACCAAGTACAGTAACAGTCAGATTACATCCTTCTGGACGTTGGCATATCTCAATAAGATTTGATGACCCAACAATTAAGCCTTTACCAGTAATAGATAAAGCCATAGGAATTGACTTAGGAATTAGTAGCCTAGTAATTACCAGCGACGGCGATAAAGTATCTAATCCTAAGCATTTTAAGAAACATTATCGGAGACTGCGAAAGGCCCAAAAAAGCCTTTCTGGAAAACAGAAAGGCTCAAAAAATCGAGAAAAGGCAAGAATCAAAGTAGCCAAAATTCACGCTCAAATCACCGATAGCAGAAAAGACCATTTACACAAGCTAACCACTCAATTAGTTCGTGAAAACCAAACGATTGTAGTTGAGAATTTAGCCGTCAAGAATCTGGTCAAAAACCCGAAATTATCTCAGGCAATATCTGACGTTAGTTGGGGAGAAATTACCCGACAATTAGCCTATAAATGCCGCTGGTATGGGAGAAATTACATCGAAGTAGATAGATGGTTTCCTAGTTCTAAGCGGTGTAGTAATTGCGGGTATATGGGATTGTCCAGACTGTGAGACGCACCATGACCGAGATATTAACGCTAGTAAAAACATTTTGGCTGCAGGACTTGCGGTGTCAGTCTGTAGAGCGACCATAAGACCAGAACAGATTTACTCTGTTAAGGCAGGTGCGGAACCCCGCAAGGGAAAGAAGCAGAAACCTAAATCGTGAGGTTTGGGAATCACCGTCCGTTTACGGCGGTGAGGATGTCAACGTTTTACCGCAATAATAACCGGAACCATCACAGCCGCAACAATCCCGGCCGCAAACCCATTATTGTATAAATTCAGTCCAGCATGGTTGAAGCCAACGGTGAGGGCTGCCGAGGAATGCAAAAATCCAGCCACAATTCCCCATTGCCAACCAAACTGACCCGAAATCGGGGCAAGGGTGGTACCAAACAGGGTTGCCAGCACAATCGCCGGATCATTAATATTCCAGGGTTTAGCTAGGGAACCCAGAAAAATGCCAGCCATAATCGGCACAATGTTGAATGGGTGTTTACCAAAGGCTGCAAACCCGACGATGGTTAAGATGCCACCGATAGTCGGTCCATTTAAATCCCCTCCAATCACCAGCAAGTAGGCAAGACCGAGCAGTCCGCATAGGCCCATATTTACCATGGTTGCTCCAAGACCAACGATGGCAACAAAATCACTGGGGGCCTGTCCCGATAATTTTACAAGTGTGGATAATTGCCCGAGCGATTGGCGATCCAGAAAAATGCCCACTATCAGCATGGATAGGAAGAGAATGACCAGAAAACCAGTCAAGATCCCCTGATTTTCTGATGTCCAAATCATAACCGGGTCAGGAACATAGCCGTAGGATTTATAGAGCGCAACGACTAGGGTACCGATAACACCTGCTGTGAACCCAATGTTGTAGAGATTGAACCCAGCATGAGCCTTGAATAATTGGGTGGCGACGGGCGATAGGATAAAGCCAAGCAGCACGGCGGTGAACAGGGCAAGCGGAATACTGACGCTACGCGAAATCGCAGTACTGTAAAGAATCTCCGAAAATATAGGGGCCAGAGCACAGCCGAAGAAGGCGATATTAATATAAGCGGCAAATGACTCATTTCGGAATTTTGCATAAAGCCAGACTCCAGCAATGATTGGCCAAACATTCAACAGGTTTTTGCCGAACAGGCTGAATCCGAGTAGTAGAAAGAGACTTGCGATTGAGGCACCAGAGATAGAAGCTTGGGTGATGCGGTAGAGGAGGCAAGCGAGGCAAGTTAGCAGCCCAGCGTTGACGAAAGCCGCTCCTATTCCTCCCACACCAATGTAATCGGTAATTAGAGCATCGCGGGTGGTGATGATCTCAATTAGTCCATTCAGAATCTCACCTGGTGATGACATGAGAAAACCGAAGACAATGAACGCAAGACCGTAGGAGGCAACAATCCCCAGAATCAGACGATTAGAGGGCAGTTGACTTGGTAATTCAACCCCTGCACGTTTTGTATTCATGCGTTTTATGCAATGTGGTTAAGCGGAATATTAAAAGGGTTTGACCTCAGATTTTATCTCATTCTGGCAGGACTTTCTAAGACAGGACTTAGATAAATAGTTTATTTTTTGGAAGTCCATTAGGAAATGGATCGCTCATAGAAAAAAGAACTTCTGTACCGATCAGCGATCGCTGATTTAAGGTCTTTGTAGGAAGATTAATTCTTCAACGGGGAAGAAATCATAGTAAGTACCTAAGCAAAATTAATTACACATATCTAACCACCTCTTGCCTTTTGCCTTTTGCCTATCTTGACTAAAAAATTAATTTTGCACGACTACTTATTGACCTTGATTAGCTAAAACTGCGATTAAATGGAGACGAGCATCAGGTTCAATGTGTAATCCTTCCCAGGGGACAGCAATTTCCAAACATTGATCAAGACAAAAACCACTTGGTATGTTATCGGTGAAAGTTTCTGGCTATTGTCGGAAAATATCAGGAAAATTTCGGTTTTTTGTCCCCTAGGGGTTGCCTAGACGCAAAATTTCGTTACAATGAACAGTTGTTCTGGCCGCAATTAATGTTATAGTCATTTCAGATAAGTCTGATACACTCTAGACTGGTTAAACCCTTACGAACTCTGGCATTGATATTCTCAATCTTAATTGAAATGACTATAATGGTTGGAAATACTAAGATTTTTGCCAGCCACAAGAACACTTCGGCGCAACCGACAGAATGCACCGAAAAGAGCTAACCGAGAAGCGGAGCAACTGTGGTTAAGCCAGTCCGTTGGGTATCATAAAAAAAGAACAAAAATGTACAAAGACGATATTCTGAACCTGATTAAGCAATGCCCATTTAATATTGATACTGAAATACAAATATCTGGCCGTCCACCAACCACGGCCAATTCTGAATTCCTTACTAACAAGGAACAGGGCGATTGGGCTGAACAGATTGTTTATAAATCAATCAACAATTTTTCGGCGGATTATTTTGCTGTTCAATATGGACGATCCGATTCAATATCTGCTGGGGACGAAGGCTTTGCTGATTTTTATACAGAATACCAAAGGGAACTAAATACAATAGGAAAAAGACCAGATATTTTGATTTTCAAATCATCTGATTTTCCCTACAGAAATGTTGATATAAATAACGATAACTATGTTAAAAAAGCAGTAATTGCTTTAGAAGTAAGATCGAGTTCCTTTCTTATTGAAAAATATACAACATTCATGAATGAGAGACAGAATAATGCGATAAACAGGTGTGGAGCAATTCAAAAGGAAATATTAAATAGCTCTCTTGGTGAACTGCTAAAACGTAAAAATAGTGAGATTTATAAATTTATAGAAGCAGCGACAGATGAGACATTTAAAGAATTGAACTTTAGGCTTCCTTCATGGTCTTCAACCTCAGAACTCAGAGATTTGACAAAGCTTTTAAAGGAGTTGAAAGAAAGCATAAAAACACTTCATAAGAGAGACTATTTAAGTATCACTCCGAAAATGGAAGATATTGCTCTTGTAAATAGGTGAATACAAAAATATAATGTGAAACATTTCTATTTACAGGTCTTTTTTGATAAAGCCTATGTGATTTCGTTCCGAGACATCCTTGAACTCGTTTCCAACGACGAAAATGAAGGAAACAATTTTTCAATCGAGCGGGATGTAAAGAACCAAGGGAAGACAACAATAAAGATAAATGTAAAAATTGGCAAGGAAGTTATAGGACGAATTGATATGCCAGAGCATAAATCAGCTATGAAAGAATTAGATAGGGGACGGCTTCTGTTTTATGTAACATTTAAAGGGGGGCAAGGATATCTTGATAACAACCTATTTATGAGAGATGTTATTAATGCGTGAATCTGAGTACATACAAAATACGCCGATCAGCCATAGGAAAGACTACGGACAATTTTTTACACCTCAACTGGTATCTCGTCTTATGGCTCAATGGGTTTTGCGAGACGAGCCGGAAACCGTTTTAGATCCCGCATTTGGACTGGGGGTTTTTTACGATGAAATGATGAAACTCAAACCAAATAATCAGAGCCAATTTATAGGATATGAAATAGATAAAAATATTTTTTCTTACTTGCATGAACTTAATAAGCAAACGAATCTCAATCTATATAATTCTGACTATCTAGAGACTGAACCAAGCCAATATGATGCAATTATATGCAATCCACCTTACATGAGATTTCAAAAGTTTCTGAATAGACATGATGTCTTACCGATAATTGAGAAGCAAATCGGCAAAAAACTCATTGGTTATTCTAATATTTCGTCAGTTTTTCTTGTTAAAGCCTTAAATGAACTTAAAGAAAATGGTAACTTGGCTTTCATTATGCCCTTTGAGTTTTTCAATACTGGCTATGGCAAAGAAATAAAAAAAAGCCTTCTTGATAATTATTTATTAAAACAGATAATTATTTTTTCAAACGAAAAAGAAATCTTTCCAGACGCTACTACAACAGTATGTGTGCTACTTTGCAAAAAAGATAGAATTAAAGAGCCGATTAAGATTACACAAATTGAGTCTGGTGATAACCTCGTGCAGATTTCGGATATTAGTGAATATTATCAGAAAATAATAGATGTCTCAGATTTGCCATTCAGTAAAAAATGGACACCTATTTTGATGTCATTATTTTCCGACAAAGTTGTGCCAAAAGACTTCGTTAGATTGTCAGTTTATGGTTCATTCACACGAGGTATCGCCACTGGCGCAAACGAATTTTTTGCCCTCAGTAAAGGCAAAATTATCAAATTAGGATTAGATGACAAATCTATTTGTAAATGCCTGACAAAAAGTTCTCAAATACGCCAGCCAGTTTTTACAGAAGAAGACTTCACAAATCTATATGATTTAGAAAAGCCAGTTCACTGCTTAAATATCACTTTTAGCGAAAGTCAAGAAACCCAAGAATACATAAAACAAGGAGAAGCCTTCGGATACCATGAAAGATACCTGACAAGAACGAGAACCCCTTGGTACAAAATAGAAAGCCGAAAACCTGCCCCAATACTATTTGGCGTATTTAACAGGGGACGACTTAAAGTAATCAGAAACCTGACGAATGCTATCAATTTTACCTGTTTTCATTGCTTCTACCCAAATAGGTTTGGTGAGCCATTAATAAATAAGCTCTTCGTTTATTTTCTGAGTGATATTGGTCAGGAAATAATTAAGTTGAACAAAAGAAGTTATGGTGATAGCCTAGATAAATTTGAGCCTGGAGATTTAAATGAATCTTTATGTCCAAACCAATCTCAATTTGGATTGATTTCAGAAAAAGAGGCGGAAAGGGTCATAGAAATTGCCAAAAATGATGAAAAAGAGGCAGTTGATAGGAGCAATGCTTTGATTGAAAGAATTGTCAACGCTCAACAAGTCACTGCAGCAATTATGGACAAGCATTTCAGCGATCAGGAAAAAAGTATGGGGAGAATGGGTTCTAGCTGACGGGGGGACAAGAGGACTGAAATCCTTACCTCATGAGCTTTCTGGAGCTTTCAATTGCAAAAGTTCTCCCCAATAGATTCCACGATAGTAATTTCTGGTAAGCTCGCTCCCATTCCCTATTCCAACCTGCATTATTCATGAAGATTAGCGAGAGAAAATTAAAGCCCCTGTGGACAAGACTTTAATCTTCACTTGTCCCCCTCTCAGGATTTAAGGTCTTTGCAGGAAGATTAATTCTTCAACGGGGAGGAAATCATAGTATTGACCTTGATTGGCTAAAACTGCGATTAAATGGAGACGAGCATCGGGTTCAATGTGTAATCCTTCCCAGGGGACAGCAATTTCCAAACATTGATTAAAAGAAGCTTTGGCACTACTAGGAACTCGTTGCCAGGTAAAATATTCTTGAGCAACTTCTAACCAAGTAAATTCCGTGATTAAATTAACTCCTAGATGATGATGATAACCGTAATCGAGGGGCGATCGAGGGGGAATATCTGCCAGGGGAATTGGACTTTGCAGACGATGCACTTGGTCATAATACCAATATAAATGCACTTCTGCGGGGATATCTTCTCCTAATTTTGCCCCCGGTTTCCAATCGAAACGCAGATAAAAATTGAGGTGATCCCAACCGAAAAAGAGCCTTTGTACTAAGGAAGTCCGGTGCATTGTACCACTGGCGCCGCCAATTTCGATCCGTCCGGCTTTATCCCAATCCTGTTCGTCCCCAAAACCGTCAATAATGGGGTGAATAAAGGCCAGTGGACGATTACTTTGTTTATCCCCGTGTTTTTCCACTGGTTCGAGCAAATAAGAGGGAATTGGCTCATTTAAAGCTTGATAAAGAGCGATTAGGTGTTCGCGGAAAAGTTGGTCAAAAATTGCGTCATGATTAGAAGAATGGCCATAACCAAACCACCAGAACCAATCGGAACCCTCCGCTGCATACAATGCTTCCCACGCATCGGGGTTATTATCTTCCGTCGCTTCCGGGTGATTAGCGAGGGTTTGACGGGCTAAAATTAGATATTCCCACGCCTTATTTTTAGCGGGATCGCCGATCCAAGTGGTAAAATTGGCATCGATCCAAGAGCCGCTATGGAGTTGATTGACAGGGATTTTAGCATTAGCCGGAAAGCGATCGAGATATTCCGAGACGGTGACTAATTCGATCGCTTGGTGGTCGCTTAAAAGTTGATACAGGTTCTCCAGGAAGGGTAAACCGTCTTGATGATAGCTTTCCCAGCAGTTTTCGCCATCTAGGGCAATGGTAACTAACCAGGGTTTTTCTAGGGTCGTGGTTTCTGCGTTGGTTTTTAGTCGTTCGGCGATCGCTTCTAGGTGTTTAACTAAGTCTATAGCGGCCTCTTGCGCTTTCATGCCACTATAGCTAAATCCGATCAGATCCGAGAGACGATGATCGCGGAAAACCATGGATAAATTGCCGTTGCTAGTTTCCAGAAGGTAGGGACGATAAAGCAATTCTGGTTCGCTAATATTGCCTTTTTCGTCGCGATGAAAGTAATGTCCCAAAGACCAACCTAACACCCCCTCATCGGAACATAACCACTGAAAACCCTGTTTAGCGACAGCGGGGAGAATCGCAGGACTAACGGATTGTTCCGAAGGCCAAAGTCCTCGAGGATGTTTATCAAAGCGATCAATGTAGATTTGCCAAGCTTTCTGGAGATGACGGTAAATATCTTCAGGATAGTGGAAATATTGGCGAGGAAGGGTCATATTCGGCACCGCTACCCGGCCGGCTTCCGAGTTGGCCAGCAGGGGTAAAATCGGATGGGTGTAGGGACTGGTGATGATTTCTAGTTGTCCAGTTTCCTGCATTAACCGATGTTGCGGCAAGATACGACGCAGAATTTGACGCTGTTTGGAGATAATTCGCTGGCGATCGCTTAAAGTGAAGTTTTTTCCCTGTTCTAACCAAGTAGCGATTTCTGGGTCACTGTGAAAGATAGGATCGATCCAAGCGAGGTTATGCCAAGCCAAGAGATCGCTATAATCTTGCAGATTCCAATGGCTAATACACCAACTATGACCGTTTTCCTGACGCTGTGCGTATAATTGGGCGTAACGGGGGTGCGGATCGATCAGGGTACGATGGTTCGCATCGAAAAAGTGTTCGAGGATAAAGTGTTTTTGTGCCAGGGTTAATTGCGCTTCCGGGGTGACGGTGAGAGCAAGATAGGGGTCTATAGCTAGTCCGTTGACGTAATCCTCTAATTGCAGGATTAAAGAGGGGACAAGGTTGACGGTTTGGTGTAATTTCGGGTAACGTTCTAGAATCAGGATTAAATCGAGATAATCTTTCACTCCATGCAGTCGCACCCAAGGTAAGCGATATTGTCCCGAAGCATCGGTGCGAGTTTGACAGGATTTGTAGAGGGGTTGGTGTTGATGCCAAATAAAAGCGACGTAGAGAGGATAGGCCATGATAATACCGAGAAAAAGTGCATATAACAGGCTTTTTGTCCGTTATTTAGATAATAATGGACAATAGAACCCATTCTAGATTCTTAAAAGTTGATTTCGGTCACTACCATAATCCTATCAACGGGTTTTGAGAGGGTATCGTCTCTTTGTATTTGTTAAAGGATCGGCTCCTCTGGTGGTGAGTATTGGGAGTTCAGCAGTAAGCTGTTCGTAATTTAAATTGCGGGCTCTCCTGGTTTTCCTGTATTAATTTTTGTTATGAATTAAAGCAAGCAAACAGCTTAACGCTCTTCTGGGACTCTGGGGGAGATAGAATTAAGATATATGGACTGAAATCAAGAGGTGGTATATGGTTAAGCCACGCCCAGCCCAACCAACGGTTAAATTCATTGATGACTACTGCGAAAACTATAGAGACTTATTTCCAGAAGTTAGAACTTTTGAATATTTCAAGTATCTACATCTGGGGCTAATTTCAGAGATAAAAAGGAAAACTTTACCAGCGATAGCCAAAGTAGTAGGATTGGAAGATGCCGAAGGATTAGATCACTTTTTAACTGAGGCACCCTGGTCAGTAGAAGAATTGAGAAATAGAAGATTGAAATTAATTCTCAATCTGATTAGGGGGGAAGAAATCATGGTAATTATCGACGAAACAGGAGATAAAAAGAAGGGGGAAACAACCGATTATGTCAAGAGACAATACATTGGTAATCTCGGAAAGATTGAAAATGGAATTGTAGCAGTAACGGCTTATGGTTTATTAAGAGGGATGACATTTCCTCTGATAGCTGAAGTTTATAAACCAAGAGAGAGATTAAAAGAAGAAGATCAATATAAAACTAAGCCACAAATCGGGGGAGAACTAATCAAAAAACTGAAAGAAATGGGATTTAAAATCAAGCTGGTGCTGGCAGACAGTGAATAGGGGGAAAGCGAGGAAAATTTTGTTAGTATCTTAAACAAAGAAAAGCTGGGCTTTGTGCTTGCGATTCGGAGCAATCACGGAGCGTGGGTGCCATCAGGGCAAAGAGTAAGATACAATAAATGGTAAGAGTTTGACAGAATATTCTCAACAGGCAAGATAGAAAAAAGGTACATAAGGGAGATTATCTTTGGCAAGAAAAGAGAAATCAAATATTGGCAAGTCACTAATAATAAAGAAACCCTACCAGAGAACTCAACTTGGCACATTATGACGAAAGTACCACAGATTAAGTATCAAGAGGTAGGCAACTTATACGGGTTAAGAAATTGGGTAGAGTACAGATTAAAACAGAGTAAAAATGAATTGGGTTGGGCAGACTTTCGAGTAACTGACTATAGCCGAATTGAAAGATGGTGGGAAATGGTCATGAGTGCTTCCTTAGTGGTAAGCCTACAGTCAGAACAACTAAGTGAATCGAAAGAAGCTAATTTAGATTTGGCTAACCCAGCTAAGGAAGAAATTAAAAAACATCCTTGGTGAAATCAAGGTAAGGGGGGGAAAATATCTTAAATAATCTACGATTATTTGTTCAACCTTTATGTTATTTCAATCTCTTAAAACCTTGGTTAGTCGTTGTTTTTAGTCCTCCAATAATTCGCTTGTTCTGTCAGTTATTTTCCCTTGGCAAAAGTCTTACAGTCTCTAAACTCTAGCTCTCTTATGGGGTAAGCCTTCAAGCTATCGCTAACTAACAGAAACCCGAAATTTGAGTTTTTATTAGAAAAAAAGTTAGCGATCACTTGTCAAGCAAGGGTTTCAGAATCTGGATTCGGTCAGGGATTTCCGAAAGTTCCAGAAGAGCGTTAGCTACTCCAATTCCGCGAGAAGCCCCTGTAATTAGAGCTTTATGGTTTGTTAAATTTGTCATAAAATAAATTCTCATAGTGAGTCATCCTTTGTAAGCATCTTTTCGATGTCTACAACTCAGAATGATGACAATTGAGCCTTGATCGTCAATTTCATAACGCACTCGATAATCACCTACCCTAAGACGATATTCATTGGCATAGCCTTTCAACTTTTTAACTCCCGAAGGACGGGGTTCGTCAGTCAGGAGAAGGATTTTTTCGTTCAGGCGAGTTTGCACATCATCTGGAAAGCTTTTCAACTGCTTCTGCACAGGTTTAGGGATGATGACTTCGTAATTCATGAAGCTTGTTCAGATTGATTAGTGATATATTCTTGAATAGTTTGATAGTCGCCTATCTGATAAGCTTTTCGTGCTTCCTCTACTTCAGCTAACACCTCTGGATCATTTTCCATGACATCTTCTTCTGCCTCAAAAATCTGATCTTCTATAATTTCCATAAGTTTTCGTTTCACTCCTAAATCAAGGATAGCAATTGCCTCGATTAAAGACTCTAAGGAAACTTGCATTCTAGCCATTACTATTTGTCCTCTAAGATTGGGTTAGCACAACAAACACAGTCACTCACTCAAAGTTAATCCGTTCCCGTTCGACCACTAAAGGCCTTTTTAAAATTCTCATGTGCATTAAGCCAATATATTCGCCAATAATGCCGATAAAAAATAGTTGCACAGAAGCGAGTAAAAATAGTCCAACCATGATTGGTGCGGTTCCTAAAGGAAAATAATCCCAGAACAATAATTTTGCGATTAAATAACCTAACGCCACTACCAGACTCAAGAGAGATAAAGCAAAACCCAAAAATGTAGCCATCCTCAAAGGAACATTCGAGTGACTGGTAATTCCCAGCATCGCCTCGCTATAGTATCGATAGAAGTTGTAACTACTAATACCCCGTTTTCGTCGTTGTTGTTGATACTCAAAAGAGAAACTTTCAAAACCTAACTCTTCAATGAGTCCCCTAAAATAGGGATAGGGATCGTTAATCTCTCGTAGAAGATTGATGACTTTCTGATCGTATAACCCAAAACCTGTAAAGTTTTTAGTAACTTTTATATCTGAAAGATTGTCCATTAAATAATAAAAAATTTGTCTGGCAAAATAGAAAAAAGCTCCTTCTTTCATCGGAGTTTTAACCGCCTTAACAACTTTATAGCCTTCTTCCCACTTCTTGACAAATTCTAGGATTAATTCGGGAGGATCTTGAAGATCCGCTACAATAGGAATAACCGCATCCCCGTAACACTGAAGAATACCATGGTAACCAGAACGAACAGGACCGAAATTTCTCGCATTGACTATGACCTTGACCCCGGGGTCTTTTTGAGCAATGCTTTTCAGCACATCTACAGTTTTATCGTGAGAAGCGTTATCGATAAAAATATGTTCATACTCGTAGTTAGGTAACTGATTGAAAACCTCTTTAACTCGTAGGTAAAGATCCTCGACATTTCCCTCCTCATTATAACAGGGAGTCATTACAGTAATTTTTTTCATTGTGATCCTTCTCTAAAAACAAATAGTTTCATCAAAACAAAAGAAAGGACAGCCATTGGCAACAGTAAGATAGCACCAGCAATTAACATTTTAGTTTTTTGCTCGATGCCAATATCAATAGCATCAACAATTCTCAGGGCTTCCACATTCAACAAGAAAGTCACCACATAAACTAAGACAAAACGAAAAATCAATTTGTTGTTTTTGCTACCAAAAACCAGTCTTCCCGTGGTTTGAAAGTTAAATAAAACTCCCAGAATAGTAGCCAGCAAGACAGCTAACTTGTAATCCAGTCCAATTAAGATTAGCGTACCATAGAGAAAATAACCAAAAAGGGTATTTAGTACGCCAACTAACAAAAATCTGGCAAATTTATGTTTTTTGACAATACCGAAAAGTTTATTTTTTTTAATAAGATACATTTTACAAATTCATCCCCCCTAATATTTAATTAACTGATTATAGCGGTGTGCAGTCGTATGAGGTACAGTGTCACGAGCTATAAACCATGCTAGGCAAAGCTTAGTTTGTATCTCACTCAAGCGCTTACCGCTATATTACTTCCGAATTTCAAGAGATAACTTTCAGAAATTTCTTGAGTAGAGGTCGCACTTGATTATCTAACTCTAGCGAAACTTTTTCCATTTGACCTTCTCCTCGTGTTAGGATGCAGTTAATTGATCTTCCAGTATTTTTCTTGTCCAGTTTAATTGCTCCTAAAATAAGCTCTAAAATATCGGTGGTTAACTCTTGGTTATAAGGCTCATAATAAGGTTTCAAAAACTCTTGCAAATCATAGAAATATCCCTGATCTACCATTGCCAGTTTTTCGGAAAAGAAAGTAGCCGTAAGCATCCCTAACGTGACAGCAATTCCATGAGGAATTTTATAGTTAGTCGCCGACTCATAAGCGTGTCCAAAACTATGTCCATAATTTAAAATGTTTCTAATTCCTTTATCAAATTCATCCTGCTCAATGTAACGTTTCTTGATCTTTAAAGCATCTAAAATTAAATTTTGAATTTCTAAAAAATCTGATGATAGTTTTTGAAGATTGATTTTCATTTGTTCAACTTCAGATTTACCAGCTAGTAAATTTAGCTTGATAATTTCTCCTAATCCAGAGCGAATCTCATCAGAAGGTAAGGTCTTCAGCACAGAAAAAACAAGAATAATCTCATGGGGAGGATAAAATGTACCGATCTGGTTTTTGAAGTTTTGAATATTGATAGAGCTTTTACTGCCAATACAACTATCACATTGAGCCAATAAGGTAGTAGGAATTAATATCCATTTAATCCCCCTAAATAAAACGGAAGCTATAAAACAGCCAATATCTTGAATAACTCCACCTCCAATTACTAGCAAGGTACAGTCTTTCCTAAAACCTAATTCTAAGAGTTTTAAAAAAATTGGGGTGAGTTGTTCAAAAGATTTTTGTTCTTCTGTAGCCTCTATTTTTAAGAGATGGCGATCAGACAAAACTTCTTCTATTGGCTGTGAGTACAGGTGAAAAACGTTACTATCAACTAAAGTAAAAACGGTCTTGTCTTTAACAGCTTGTGTTAAAGCATCTTTTAAGCCTTCCTTAACTTCAACACAGTAGGGGTGAAATTGACTTTGGATTTCTAGCATAACTCAAGGACCTTAAAATCAGGGTTTATTTACAGGTGAAGCCGCCATCAATTACTAGAGTTTGTCCAGTGAGATAGGTATTTTCTTCCGAACACAAAAAACTAACTAGCTTGGCAATTTCATGGGGTTGGGCAAGACGTTGTAAGGGGATGGTAGCAGTAATTGCCGCTAACTGTTCAGGGGAATTATTGACAAAGGTTAACTCGGTTTCCACATACCCCGGACAAACAGCATTTACGAGAATGCCATGGGGAGCCAATTCCACTGCCGCAGTTCGGGTCAAACCGTTTAACCCTGCTTTAGTTGCCGAGTAAGCAGAGCGGTTTTCTCTGGTGACTAAACTAAAGATAGAGCTTATATTGACTATCCTTCCCCACTTTTGGGCTTTCATATAGGGAGAGAACCCTCTAATTAGGGCCATGGGGGCAGTCAAATTCACCTGAAGCATAATTTGCCAGTCCTCATCTTGGACATGGGTAAGTTCATTGAGAAGATTAATCCCAGCATTATTGATGATTATGTCAAAACCCGCCCCTTGCTCAGAAGCGACATAAGCGGCAATGGACTCCATGTGGGAAAGATCCAAGACATCTCGGTTTGGGGCAATTACTTCAACGCCTTGGTCTTCCAATAATGAGGACATGGCAGCCCCAAGTCCGCGAGAACCCCCAGTAATCAAGGCTTTATGATGCTTTGTTAGATTTGCCATAGATTAACTTATTAATTGAATTGCGATAGCGCTCTTCCATCATTTCTAAGCGAGCATCATCCTCCCGATGAATTGCCCCATAGTAATTCCTTTTATTTTTCAGCCACATAAGCTCAAATTCAACCGCCTTCAAAAAAGCCTCCTCTGGGTTATTGATGGCTTCCGGACAACGGAAGACAACCTTTCGGGTTTCAAAGCGATCAAGATGTCCTTCAGGAAAGGCTTTGAAGAAAGGTAAAGAATGAACGGAAACCCCACCGCCTACAACCACTTTTAACCCCGCTGATTTCGCTTTTTCAGCAATTTTCAAGGCAATATCTAGGACTTGATCGCTATTAATATCTTCACGAGTCAATCCCATAGAACCAGACAAGTCAACTCGTCCAATCACCACCCCACTTAAAGACTTGGTTTCGGGCAGGGATAACATTTCATCAAAGTTTTTGAAAGCTGTAATCGTTTCTAAGTTAATCAGAAATTCTACATCTTCTTTGTGATCACTGCCAAAGCCAATGTTGATCGCATTCAGGTATTTTTTCAAGGCGTAGGCCGTTTCTACCATGGGAGCAATTACCCGTTCAGCCCCTAAGCTAGTAGCATCAAACATATCCTTGATGGCCTCACAGCCACCAATTTTTAAGTTTAAACCCAAGCCGGCTGTAAGACTAACCTCTTTGAGGCGCATTGCCTCTTCCATGCGAGTGCCTTCCGCTTCAAATTCGGCTTTGACTCCACAAACGTTATAGTTCTCCTTTAACTCCAATAAAAGTTCCACCATTCGTTTTTCCATCGAGTTCATAGTTTTCCTGCTCCTTGATTAGCCAGTTTTAAGTTTGAACTTTGAAAGAGTATAACCTATTCAGTCATGGGCGCAACAATCATATTACTCATAAACTCATCCCGATCTAGGAAGGGGGATAAATCTTCTAAGGGAGAAGATACCATGCGCCCATCATCCAAGCGACGAGAAGACAACTTAGGAGCAAAGGGTTGATTGAGATCTAAAAACACCTCACAGATTTGAGAACCTTCTCCTTCAATGGTTTCTTGAATAGCTTGCTGCATAGTTGCGTGTTCTCGGCAAAGTCGGTAAGGGATTCCATAGGCCGCCGCTAACTTTTCAAAACTGGGAAAGGTCACGCCACTTTCCGGTCCACAACCGACAATATTATCGGCAAAGAAATTCTGCTGAGTTTGACGAATCGAGTGATAGCCTTGATTATTGAGGACAAAAATCTTGATCGGCAGTTGATATCCCACTAGGGTTTGTAATTCTTGTAGGTTTAATTGAATGCTGCCATCCCCGGCAATACAAATCACTCGCCGCTTACCACTGGCAATACAGGCCCCAATCGCCGCGGGTAGATCGTATCCCATGGAGGCACAACCAGAGTTAGTATAGAGGCGCTGTCCCTCTTTGATTGATGCCGCTTGAAATGTCGTCACACAGGCAGTTCCATCACCGGTCACGACTATTTCTTCGGCAGGGAGTTCCTTAAAGAGTGCTTGGGCAAAGCAATAAGGGTTAACTGCCCCTTGTGTTAGCCAATATTCGGGTAAGACAGTAGGATATTTTTCCTTACGAATTAAACACCAGTCTAGCCATTGCTGATGATGTTGTGTTGGCTCAACTTCCTGTTGCAGTAAGTGCGCCAAGAAGTCGGCTATATCGGCGTGAATAGGTAAATCCGGCTTGAGTGTTGGCTTTTTCAGTTCTGACTCGTCAATATCCACGATAATCTTATAGGCTTCCCGGGCAAAATTTTCCCAATTGTAGCTCACTTGGCGGATATTGAGCCGGCAACCTAAAACTAACAGGAAATCAGAATTTTGGACGGCAAAATTGCCAGGGCGATCGCCGACCGTGCCTGGCCTACCAATATAGTAAGGATGATCGTTCCAGATCAGATCGTGAGCGTTCCAAGCAGTAACTACAGGGATTTTCCAGGTATTCACTAAGCGCAGGAAGTCTTCATAAGCCCTCCCTAAACGAATTCCCGAGCCAGCGTAGATAACGGGGCGTTCGGCGGTTTTCAGTCGGTTGATAACTTGTTCACAGGTGGCTGCTAGATTGGTGGTAGTATATTTGATGGCATCTTCTTTAGGGTCGTAGCCCGGTAGAGATGTGGGATCAATCTTAGCTCCTTGCACGTTCATCGGTATATCTAACCAGCAAGGACCGGGACGGCCAGATTGAGCCAGATGTAACGCTCTTTCAAGATGGTAGCGAATTGACTGGGGCTCTGTCACCATCACTGCATATTTGGTGATCGGTTCCACCAATTTAACAATATCAATTTCCTGATCTCCCAATTGTCTGAGGGGTAAGTCTGTACTTCTGACTACGGTTTCCCATTTCACCTGTCCAGAAATAACAATCATCCCAATAGAATCTGTCCAAGCTCCATAGACTCCGGTAATGGCATTAGTTCCCCCCGGTCCTGTGGTTACATTGAGAGCGGCGAGGCGGTTTGTCAAGCGATAGTAGCTTTCAGCGGCCATAGCACAAGCTTGTTCGTGGTGGTAACAGGTGTAGGATAGTCCTGGACAGCGCCCGAAAGCATCATTCAGATGCATCGCCCCACCACCAGTAAGCAAAAAAACATCATGGATGCCATGTTCTACAAGGGTTTGGGCAATATAGTCGGCAACTCTCATTATGGGTTCGCTCTTAGATTCACTAATTTGGTTGACATTATTATATAGCGGTAAGCGCTTGAGTGAGATACAGACCAAGCTTTGCCTAGCATGGTTTATAGCTCGTGACACTGTACCTCATACGACTGCACACCGCTATAGTTGATAGCTCAATTTTAGTATCAATAGGGTACGGAGCATTATTTTTACCTCACTATAATTTAATTATTATTTCAATAAAACAACTCGATTAGGCAGTTCCATTTTTTGGATAGCATTGTAAATCGCTTCTTGAGATAAAATTGAAGTTATAATAATCGGCTGTCTCATCTCTCTTAATTGAATTTGATGAGGTGATAGCACCGCAACCCCTGAAATAACATTACCTTGATTAATGGGATTTCCATCAACAAAAGCAACGATATTGGCTTTTGCCAGTGAAGTTTCGGCCAGCAATTTCATGGCTAATTGTCCCGTTCCCCAAACAATAACATCGGCAGCATCCTCTAACACGGACTGTAATTTAATATCTATATCAGTCATAATTTTCTTGGAGCTTTCAATATAAAGCAGTATTCTTTCTTTGAGCATTTTATCAGGATAAATTACCAATTCAGATGAATTAGACTCTTGCTTCTGCCAAAAGCCATAAATGGCTGGATAAGACATCCCCGGAGAGACATCAAACACTTTTTCGCCGATTAACTTATTGGTCAATCCAAATTGAATTAATAAATTTGACAAATGGGGATGATAAAAATGATTAATATGTTCAGTATTAAAATCTTGAAAAGGGGCAAAAACATGATCAACATATCCGGAGGCATTGGGAACTTCTATACTTTGCACGGCTACAACTTGCATTTTTTACTCAAGGACAATAATATAGTTTAAGAGTCATAATTTTTACTTTGATATACTTTTATATATTTTAACAGTTACGCGTTGGTATCGGATTGAATGCTTGAGAATATATTGAGCGTTATTTCCTAAAGCTTCCTGAGCTAGTAGATAGGATTCAAGTTCCCTGTGGGCAGGCTTCAAACTAAAGAGTCTTTCGTGGACTTTGACAAGATTAGGATTGTAAAAAAATACTACATAAACGGGACGTTTTGAATTGTCCCTCAACCAATTTAAAAGAGTGTATATTTTTTGAGAATCTGCTACGTCATACCAGAAAATATTTTCAGTTAAAGGATATTTTTTCGCACAAGCTAGATTGGCAAACGGAACTGGATATGAGATGACAGCAGCTTTATGATCACTTAGCGCAGAGCATATATCATCCACCACTTTACCATATCTTTTATTGATAGGAAGGTAGGCGTAATATCTAGATGATGAAAACTCAAAATTGTTCGGTCGCATTTGTCCAGATGGAAGTAGCCACCCATAGGGCTCTAATGTTTTTTTGATTGAAAAAGGGATTGATATTAAGCTTAAAAAAATTACGGAAATTTTGAGAAGCTTGGTGTTAAAAATACCGTTACTTTTTAAATCAATAAAACTTAAAACTGATATGGAAATCAGATTAAAGAAGTATGGAATATTTTCCCATCTTCCACCTCCAGATAACAAATTCGTTAGAAATACTGCCCATCCCATAAAAGTCATTAAGAGGCATATAAATCTTTGATCAACGGATAGAATATGTTTCTTCTTAACAGAATACAAAGATTGAGTAAGTGCCATTGAATTAAAAATAAGCAGAAAAGGTAAGATTACTAAGAAAAAATTTTGTCCAGAAAAAATATTGCTCAAATTTGAAAAAAATAGACTGAAAAAAATTGAAATTAATGAATAAACATTTACACCTTTGGCTTCCGTTGAACTCATGAGGACACTAGGAATTTCATAAAAATCTATAATCGAAAAACCTAGCAACCAGACAATTAATAGAGAAGCAAATACTCCTGCAACAAAAGCCGATATTACAACTAAAAGTTTGCGCCAAGATTTTACTCCTTGATTTGAAGCATAAAAATATATAGTAAAATAAACAAGAATAAATAATAAAAAAATAAAGCCGTCAGTGTATTTGTTAAGAACAGAAAGTCCAGATAATAATCCAACAACCATTAACCATAAGCAGGATCGTGAAGAATTGAGTCTTTCAACCTTTAATCTCTGGGTTTCAGCTAATAATATTACAATTCCTAGCATGATTGTTATTAAATTATAATCATAATAGATCGTTGCAACAAACATTTGTCCAATCGAAACTGAAATAGTTGTAAAAGCTAATGAAATAAAAATATTTCGAGTTAAGAAGAAATTGAGTCGCCACAGGCTGAACCAAATAGTTAATAACACCACAAGTCCAAAAAGTTTCTCCCAGAGCGGGATAGGACCAAGTTGATTTAAGTAGTAGGCAATTAATACTCTTAAAGGAGTAGTCCAGATTTCTACATCCCTATACAACAAGGTTTTATCATTTAATAACTGTGCAGTTGCTGTCCACCATCCATCAGCAAAACTATGAGGAAAGAAGTTTACTATTAAAGAACTAAAAAAAGAGAGAAGAGAACTGACAAGTACAATTACGATAAAAATTCTTGGTGTCAGATTTCTAATGGTGCGCTTGATTGGGAGAGGTAATTTAGACTCAATCAGATCCGAGTAGAACCAAAGAGACAAAGTAATAGCCGAAATAAAGCATAAAGCAGACAAACTATGCAGGGTAGCTCTCCATTTAGCTAAATCTAGTGGCTGGTTCTTCCCGATATGAGATTTTTTTATAGAATCAAGAAATAATGCTAGAAATGAAGAAGGATAAAGCAATTGTGCAAAAATCAGTAAACCAACGGAAATAATTACGAGTATAATGAGTATAGTGTCCTTCTTTTTGATTAAATCTTTTAACATACTTTATTCTCCTTTTGAGTATTTGGCTCTCTTGGGTTTGGTGGGTAAAATGTATTCTAAGATACAATCCTCCCAGCAAGGGAGTGGAACGAACCACAAAGACTGATAGATCTTATGTAAGTTAAACTTATCACACAGAACCTAGAAGAACCATTATTTTAATTAAGCAAAATCAGTCAATCAGTCGTTCGGATAATTGATTCCCTTAAGGAAATCAATGGTTTAAGTTGTAGTTCAGAAAACGCTCGTTTTACTGAAGGAACATAACGTTCAGCAGGTTTACCCGGGATAGGTTCTTTAGCTATAACTACCTCAACTTTTGTCGCAAATGTACTGGCAACAACTTCCGCCAGTTCAGTGATAGTCAAATCCTCCTCTGAACCGACATTATAAGGGTAGCATGATTTCCCCTTAAACAAAATTGTCCACAGCCAAATCGCCAAATCTGCTGCGTACAGGTAGGAACGATAAGGAGTACCATCCCCCTTGACGAGAATTGACCCCCCCATTAGACCATCTCGAATGAAATTACCAATGGCAAAATGGGTATCCAGTGGCAAATAGGGACCTACAAAGGCAAAGCAGCGAGCAATTTTCGTTTCTAGGCCATGTTGTTTAGCATAAAGGGTACAGAGCATTTCTGCTGCCCGTTTTCCTTCGGCATAAGCATAACCCGGATTAGTTAAATCAGGAGAGCCTAAATAGTCTTCAGAAACATGGGTTATTTCAGGGGGTTGTTTGCCATAAACGGCACCGGAACTGGTTAATAAGAACTTTTTAGCCTGACAAAATTTAGCAAATTCTAAAGTATGCCTTGTTCCCTCAATAATTGTATCAAACATCAATAAGGGATATTCTTGATTTAGTTTGGCACTAGCTTCAGTGGCAGCGTGGATGATATAAGAAAACTCCCCTTCAGGAAACTCAAATGACCTAACATCACCGCAATGGAATTGAATAGCGGGATGATTGGCTAAATGAGGAGCTTTTTGCCTGAAACTATCAGGATTTCTGGTTAAAACAACTGCCGATGCTTTTAAGTCTAGCTGATCATTGGCCCAGATAAAACTTTCTAATAGCCAACAGCCAAAAAAGCCCGTACCTCCGGTAATAAATATTCGTTGTCCCCGCAATTCTTCCCAGAGGGTTTTAGTATGGGCAAGAATATGATTTAAGTCATTTGTTAGAAGATTGGTCATCACAGCATATTACACCAGCTATGGACATTATGGTCAATAACGGATCACAATAAACTATCATCAACTTCAACCCCTAGGGCTCTTAATTTTGCCGCCAAGCGCTCGGCCCGTAGTTTTTCCTGCTCGGCTCGTTGCTTTTCCTGCTCGGCTCGTTGCTTTTCCTGCTCTGCCAACTCCTCTATAGTGGGGAGCAATTGCCCCTCTGGTGTTGCCCAACGCAGCCAAGTAATCGGCTCCTGTTCATCCCCATAAATCCCCTGCCACCGTACTAACACTAGCCCTAATATTTCGCTACTGAACCTACCTTGAGCATCTGGGTTTAAAGATTTATAAACGCCCCCTTCTAAGCGATGTCCCGCTAAATCTTCTGGGTCAAAGGGATCATACCAAAAGTATTCTGTCACCCGCAAACGATTCTGATAGATGAGTTTTTTCTCTTCTTTATCTTTTTTGGCTGTACTTTCAGAAAGCAACTCAATCACCACATCAGGAGCTTTTTCTTCTTCCCAGACGACCCAGCTTTTCCGTTCTCTTCGAGG
>VYMC01000042.1_pt1 | contig 41378 bp, 46 predicted proteins | sample 5115301 | NCBI WGS metagenome assembly VYMC01 (sample SAMN12291802, study PRJNA351875) | freshwater metagenome | isolation source: freshwater lake | place: USA: Michigan, Wintergreen Lake | collected 2013-08-08 | reverse complement strand
CGATCGCATCCTACGATCGAGCTTTAGAAATTAAACCCGATAAGGATGAAGCTTGGAACAACCGAGGGAATGCGTTAGGTAACTTAGGAAGGTATGAAGAAGCGATCGCATCCTGGGATCAAGCTTTAGAAATTAAACCCGATAAGGATGAAGCTTGGAACAACCGAGGGATTGCGTTAGGTAACTTAGGAAGGTATGAAGAAGCGATCGCATCCTACGATCGAGCTTTAGAAATTAAACCCGATTACCATGAAGCTTGGAACAACCGAGGGATTGCGTTAGATAACTTAGGAAGGTATGAACAAGCGATCGCATCTTACGATCAAGCTTTAGAAATTAAACCCGATGACCATGAAGCTTGGTACAACCGAGGGAATGCGTTATATAATTTAGGCAGATTGGAAGAAGCGATCGCATCCTACGATCGAGCTTTAGAAATTAAATCCGATTACCCTGATGCTTGGGATAATCGAGGATATGTTTTAACTTGTATGGGACGATATAAAGATGCATTAGAATCTTGTGATCGTGCTATTAAAATTAATTCAAATTATGCTAATGCTTACTACAATAAAGCTTGCTGTTATGGCTTACAAAACAATGTGGAATTAGCTATCGAAAACTTACAACGCGCCATCAATCTTGATGTCAAATATCAGGATATGGCGAAAACGGAGCAAGATTTCGAGCAGATTCGGGGAGATGAGCGGTTTCAGAGATTGCTAAATCGAGTATAATAATATATATTTGTATTTTAGCTAAGGAGATATTCTATGACTAATACCTACACAGCTATCATTCAGCCAGACGGAGATTGGTGGATTGGTTGGATAGAAGAAATTCCGGGAGTTAACTGTCAAGAAGCATCTCGTGATCAGTTATTAGAAAGCCTAAAAATTACTCTTAGTGAAGCATTAGAATTGAATAAACAGGAAGCAATTGCCGCTACTAGGGGAAACTACCAAGAAGAGAAAATTGTTGTATGAAACGCAAACACTTGATCCGCTACCTTCGTTCTCAAGGTTGTGAAATGCTCAGAGAAGGAAGTAGCCATTCTTGGTGGTTTAACCCCCAATTAAATAAAAGATCTGCGATTCCAAGACATACGGAAATTAGGGATATTCTCGCTAATAAAATCTGCAAAGACCTCGGAATACCACTAATCAAATAAATCGTTCATCAGTCTTGATGTCAAATATCAGGATCTGGCGAAAACGGATAAAGGTTTTGAGCAGATTCGGGAGGATGTTCGGTTTCAATCATTGCTAAGTTAAGTAAATAAAAAAAGAGATAACTATCTATGTTGAAAGCAATCCTATCATCAGAATTAGGGTATAATAACTCTTAAGTCACAACTTTCGATCCTATCAGGAGAACAATTGCTATGACACTGGCAACCACTCACCACCAAACCATTTTAGAAAAACTGCAAACCCTCAACCCACAACAACAACAACAAGTAATAGAGTTTATTGAATTTTTGCAGCTTAAAGCAGATAAGACAGCAATTGATGAGGAAGAAAGAGAAATTTCTGCTTTAGAATCAGCCGGAGACTTAGTGGGGTGTTTAGACAGTGGTAAAGGAGATTTATCCCTAAAAAAGAGGGAATTTAAAAAAAAGCATCTAGTCTAATATGCTTAAAAGAGTAATTCTAGATACGGGGGTCTTAGTCGCCGTTCTCGACCGGAGTGATAATTATCACAATTGGGCAATTCAGCAATGGGAAAAAGTTGCCAAACCTTTATTAACTTGTGAGGCAGTTATCACTGAATCCTGTTTTATTTTGTGAAGTAAATAAAGAGAGAAAATTATTCATGTCAAACAAAACTATTGATCTCAATCAAGTACAGTTAACTTTACAAGAACTACTTGCCTTAATAAAGGTAGATACTGAAATTATTATAACCGAAGGAAACAAGCCTGTAGCTCGTCTAATTCCTTGGGGAGATACTGAAAAAACAACGTCTGAAACTCCTTCTCCTAAGTTACGACAACCAGGACTACACGCTGGAAAAATTAGGACTAGCGAAGATTTTGATGAGCCACTTCCTGAAGAGTTTTGGACAGGTGAATCATGAAATTTCTTTTAGATACCCATACATTTATTTGGTGGGATAGCGAACCAGAAAAACTCTCTCAAAGAGCTTTAGAACTGTGTAGAGACCCTAGTAATACGCTATTACTTAGTATTACAAGTATTTGGGAAATGCAAATCAAACTACAACTAGGTAAACTATCACTCAAGATACCTTTAGCAGAAATGATTAATACTCAGCAGGAAACTAACCAAATTGGCCTTTTATCAATTACAGTCAGCCATGTTTTAGCTTTAAATACTTTACCTAACATCCATAAAGATCCATTTGACCGCTTGTTAGTTGCTCAAGCTAATCTTGAAAATGCTAGACTGATTAGCCATGATTCAATATTAGCAAAATATCCTGTTCAGATAGATTGGTAGATAGGGCTTGCTGAATAAATGTGAAATATAGACGAGGTAAGGGTTTTAGGGTTCTGTTTTGCTCTCACAGGTGCAAGATTTTGAGAGAATCGTCGTTCAAAACCTTGCGTCTTCATCGGCCCGCGTCCTGTAGGGGCGAAGCATTCGGACAATAACCTATCGGTGAAACCGTAGATTTTCTATCCGAATGCTTCGCCCATACTTTTTCAGCAAGTCCTAGCCATTCTTGGTGGTTTAACCCCCAATTAAATAAAAGATCTGCGATTCCAAGACATACGGAAATTAGGGATATTCTCGCTAATAAAATCTGCAAAGATATCGGAATACCACTAATAAAATAAATCGTTCATCAGTCTTGATGTCAAATATCAGGATCTGGCAAAAACAGATAAAGATTTTGAGCAGATTCGGGGAGATGAGCGGTTTCAATCATTGCTAAGTTAAGTAAATAACAAAAGAGATAACTATCTATGTCGAAAGCAATCCTATCATCAGAGTTAGGGTATAATAACTCTTAAGTCACAACTTTCGATCCTAATCAGGAGACCGATTGCTATGACACTGGCAACCACCCAGCTAAAAATCGAAAATCTCGCTCATTATATCATAAAAATCACCAAAAATACTTAATTTACTTAAGACAACTAAATAATTGTTTAATCAGTAATTCTTGAGGAAATCTAAAATCAGAACCCAACTGGCAAAAAAAGTGAGAGAATAAAAACATAGTTCAGAGAGGAGAGGCTGTCAAGACAAGCTTTCCAGTCGTAAAATCCATAATTCTTGCCGGGTGAAGGCTAATAAATAACTTTCAAAAAAGCGGGATTCAACTTAGTAGAAAAAAATCGCGACAATCTGTCAATCTACTGAAAAAAAGAGAGAAAAGTTATGTTTTGTGAACAATGCGAACAAACCGCTAGTGGTAATGGTTGTCATCAGTGGGGAGCCTGTGGAAAAAGTCCCGAAGTCAACGCTGTTCAAGACTTATTAGTTTATTGTCTGCGGGGATTAGCATCGGTGGTTTTAAAAGCCAAAGAAGCGGCGATATCTACTCGCGAAGCCGATATTTTTACCTGTGAGGCGCTTTTCGCCACCATGACCAATGTGAACTTCGATCAACAACGTTTTACCGATTATATTCAGCGTTGTTTAGAGATTCGAGAAAATTTAAAAGCACAATTGGGATTCCTTGACTGGTCTGCACTTGCCAACTATCAGCCTAATTTTAATGAGAGCCTAGTTAGCCAAGGTCAAGAAGTGTCCTTAGAACTAATTGAAAAAGTGCAGGACATCGATATTTTTTCCCTAAAGTTAACCGCTATCTACGGAGTTAAAGGTCTTGCTTCCTATACTTTCCACGCTCAGGAATTAGGTCAAGAGGATGACTCGGTTTATCAGGTTATCCAAGAGACTTTAGCGGCAATTGATCGCACCGATTTAAACCTGAATGATTGGCTGGCAATCTGTCTAAAAGTCGGGGCAGCAAACCTGCGGGCCATGGAATTATTAGATCAAGGTCATACCGAAACCTACGGTCATCCCATACCGACAAATGTTCCCTTAAACCCGCGTTTAGGTAAAGCCATTTTAGTCTCTGGCCATGATATTAAACAATTGGCAGCTTTACTGGCACAAACTGCCAATACTGGCATAATAGTCTATACCCACGGAGAATTATTACCCGCTCACGGTTATCCAAAACTAAAAGAAAAATATCCCCATCTCTACGGTCATTATGGCACCGCCTGGCAAAATCAAACTAAAGAATTTGCTAAGTTTCCGGGGGCAATAGTTTTAACTACTAATTGTCTCATGCCCCCCCACGAAAACTATGAAAGTAAACTCTTTACCCTCGGACCTGTGGGTTATGCCCATATTAACCGCTTAGAAACAGTGGACGGTGCGATCGATTTTAGTCCCGTGATTGCTAAAGCGCAGTCACTGCCCGGATTTACTGAAATAAGCGAACCTAGGCAGGTAATGGTGGGATTTGCCCACAATGCCGTCCTCAGTGTCGCTGATACGGTGGTTGATGCCCTTAAACAGGGTAAAATCCGTCACTTTTTCCTAGTTGGTGGCTGCGATGGCGCAAAACCCGATCGCAATTACTACACCGAATTTGTGGAACAAGTCCCCGAAGATTGCATCGTTTTAACCCTTGCCTGTGGAAAATTCCGCTTTTTCGACAAACAATTAGGTACCATCGAAGGATTACCCCGGCTAATGGACGTGGGACAATGTAACGATGCCTATAGTGCCATCAAAATCGCCCTAGGATTAGCTAACGCTTTTAACGTTAGCGTTAATGAGATTCCCCTCTCCCTAATTATCTCTTGGTACGAACAAAAAGCGATCGCTGTACTGCTCACCCTGCTGCATCTAGGTATGCAAAATATCCGTCTGGGACCAACTTTACCGGCATTTATCTCCCCTAACGTCCTGAAATTCCTCTCCGATACCTATCACCTGCAGCCGATTACCACCCCTGCAAAAGACTTAGCCGCTTGTCTAGGTTAAAACTTTCTGTAAAAATCCCACCCTTGGCCACAAATTGTGGCCTATGGGAAGGAGAGGGATATTATCCTCAAGGAGAATAATTTTTATGTCCGTAATCACTTTAAGCATTGATGGTAAAGATGTAGCGATCGAAGCGGGTTCGCGAGTTCTCGCAGCCGCTAGTCAGGTAGGAATAAAAATTCCCGCCCTCTGTCATCTGGATGGGGTTTCCGAAGTAGCTGCCTGTCGCTTATGTTTGGTCGAAATTGAAGGTATTAATAAATTATTACCCGCCTGTGTAACGGAAGTGGCGGAAGGAATGGTGGTTCATACCGATACCCCAAAACTGAAAGAATATCGCCGCATGACAGTGGAATTATTATTCGCTGAAGGTAATCACGTTTGTGCAGTTTGTGTGGCTAATGGTAACTGTGAATTACAAGATTTAGCCATCGAAGTGGGTATGGATCATAGTCGTTTTCCCTACCGTTTTCCCAAGCGAGAAGTGGATATTTCCCATCATCTTTTTGGTATCGATCATAATCGTTGTGTTCTCTGTACCCGTTGTGTGCGAGTCTGTGATGAAATTGAAGGGGCGCACGTTTGGGATCTGGCTTATCGCGGCGAAAAAGATAAAATTATTGCGGGAATGGATCAGCCTTGGGGCAGCGTTTCTGCCTGTACTTCCTGCGGCAAATGTGTTGCCGCTTGTCCAACCGGAGCGATATTCCGCAAGGGTTCCGCCGTTTCTGAAAAAGAGGAAGATCGATCGAAGTTGGAATTTTTAGTTAACGCCAGGACTGAACACCAATGGACGCGTTAAACTAATCGATGGAGGGTGATAGTGATCGATGGGCGCATTTAGATATCTACGAGCAAAAATTAACGGCCAAGGTAAGGGAGGACTATGATCAGATTATGGGTAATAATCAAGATATCCTAGGGATTGCTGCCCAATACGAAATCTCGGAAATCGATATCCGACGCGTCAAGGATTACGCTTTTGGATCGGGAGTGTCTCGATATCAATTTTTTCCCGAAGGTTTAATGGTAGCAGCTTGGCGAAGACTCGCTGGCGCTCAAGGGAATAATCTCGATCGGATGTTTCTCAATCATGAAATCTACGAATCTGACTTAGTGATTAATCGGGGCCTTTCGCAGCAACAAGCGCATTTACTGGCACAAAAACAATATCCTTGGTCCGATTCAATTCAGCAAACAAGATAATTATGACCACATCACCCGAATCGCAATTTCTGCAAGCCCTAGAAATGTGTCAGTCTCTCTCCAATTTGACGGCGCAATTTTCTAGTATTCCTTGTCGGATAATTGAAATTTTGTCTGATGTCAGTCAAGAGCCTAGGGTTTTGTATTCGCTCTTAATTAAATATTCTAGAGAAGTAGATTCCGCTTTAGTTGCTCTAGATATTTATGCCAAAAATGCTGATAATTGGCGAGTAAAAGATCGAGATAAAACCTGTTCTCTTGGTTTTGGAGTAAAAGACCATTGCACGATTTTAAGCTGTTTGCTCAATTTCAGTAAACGTCCTTTTTCTTTTATTTCCTATACGGGAAATTTTGCATCAGAGGCGATTATTTTTGAGCTACTTAAAGACTGGAAAAGGCTAGATTTAGCTCCTTTCTTTGAGGAAAAAATGCAAGAGTTTATCCTGGAGGCAAAAATAGCTTAAAAGAGAATTTCTTTGCGTTTGATCCTTTTGACCAAATTGCAACTCAGCGAAAAAATACCAACCCTTAAGGAATTAAAATTATGAGTAAAATTCGCTTCGCTACTGTCTGGTTAGCCGGTTGTTCGGGATGCCATATGTCCTTCCTCGATTTGGACGAATGGCTGTTAGAATTAGCCGAAAAAGTTGACGTGGTATATAGTCCCGTCGGCTGCGATCTGAAAACCTATCCGGAAAATGTCGATGTCTGTTTAGTGGAAGGAGCGATCGCTAATCAGGATAATTTAGAACTAATTCATCTAGTCCGTCAAAATACCAAAACTGTCGTTTCTTTTGGTGATTGCGCTGTGACTGCTAATGTTCCCGCTATGCGGAATATGTTGGGAACTGCCGATCCCGTGCTAAAAAGAGCTTATTTAGAGTTAGGAGATAACACCCCTCAACTACCAGAAGAACCCGGTATCGTTCCCGAATTATTAGATCAAGTGCTGCCGGTCCATCAAGTCATTCCTGTCGATATTTTTATGCCTGGATGTCCCCCCGATGCGGACAGAATTCGCGAGACATTAATTCCCATTTTAAAAGGGGAATTACCCGTGATGGCAGGACGAGAAATGATTAAATTTGGTTAATTGAATCAGTTATCAGTTATCAGATTTAAGTTTTGAGTTTTGAGTTTTGAGTGAGCAGTATGTATTAAGTGAGCCTCATCAAATACCAGTTTGCTGCTGTCTTTTCACTGATTACTGTTTACTGATTATACTAAATCCGTTGAGTATGGGCTACATATCAAGAGAGGCACTCATGGAAAACGGAGAATAAATAATCAGTTTTTAGTAACTGGATTTAGTATTACTGATCACTGTTTACTGATCACTGTTTACTGATTACTGATCACTGAACATCTCCCCCAAATCAAGTTAAAATATCCGCTCCTAACATCCGTTGATATTTAGCTTCTAAAGCTTGTTTTAAGTTGGGCAAAGTGATTAAATGGGGATCATCTAACATAATTTTTTCGGCGGCATCTCTTGCCAAAACTAACACCTCTTGATCCTCGACTAAACTAGCGAGAGCAAAATCTGGTAAACCCGATTGCCGTTGTCCTAAAACTTCCCCTGGACCGCGAAATCGCATATCCATTTCCGAGATAAAAAAGCCGTCTTGGGATTGTTCCAAAACCGTCAATCTTTGACGGGAATTAGCACTATTACTGCCACTTAAAAGTAAACAGTAGGATTGATGGGAACCTCTGCCGACGCGCCCCCGTAATTGATGCAATTGTGAAAGGCCAAAACGTTCGGCATTTTCAATTAACATCACCGTGGCATTGGGAACATCCACCCCCACTTCGATAACCGTAGTTGAGACAATAATTTGCAGAATATTATCGCGAAAAGCTGTTAAGATTTCCTCTTTTTCAGCGGAACTCATGCGACCATGGAGTAAACCGATATTAAAATTAGGAAAAATCTTTTCTGATAAATTTTGATATTCTTCCACTGCAGCCCTCACATCTAATTTTTCCGATTCTTCAATCAAGGGAAAAATCACATAAGCTTGTCTGCCTTGGGCAATTTCACGGCGAATTAAATCATAGGCAGCCCTTCTTTGATTGCCATTTAAAGCAGTGGTTTGAATCGGTTGTCTGCCGGGGGGTAATTCGTCTATTTGACTCACATCTAAATCCCCATGTAGGGTTAAAGCTAAAGTACGGGGAATCGGTGTTGCTGTCATAGTTAAAACGTGGGGAGACTCTCCTTTGCTTAATAATCTTGCCCTTTGTTGTACCCCAAAACGATGCTGTTCATCAATAACAACTAAACCTAATTTGCGGAAATTAACTGCATCTTGAATTAGGGCATGAGTTCCCACTAAAAGTGGTAATTCTCCTGTCTCTAATTGGGCGTGAATTTCTCGCCGTTTAGCGGTTTTTGTGGAACCAGTTAATAATTCTACGGGTAAATGTAAGAGATTAAACCAGCTAACTAACTTACGATAATGTTGTTCTGCTAAAACTTCCGTAGGAGCCATTAATGCCGCTTGATAACCGGATTGTAGGGCTGCTAAAATGGCATAAACTCCGACAATTGTTTTGCCAGAACCCACATCCCCCTGCACAAGACGATTCATCGGGGTGCTAGAATCTAAATCCTCTAAAATTTCCTCAATAACTCGTTTTTGAGCATTGGTTAATTGAAAGGGAATTATCTGATTAAATTGATCGATTAATTGACCCCTGGCACTAAAAATAGCACTTTTCTGTGTCTGACGATACTGTTGCCGCCGCCGCAGAAAACCCAATTGTAAAAAGAAGAATTCATCAAAGACTAATCGCCGTCGCGCTTGACTGAGAATCTCGGAATTATTGGGAAAATGAATGTTAGTAATTGCTGTTTTTAAATCGATTAATCCGTATTGTTTTTTTAGACCGAAAGGTAGGGGGTCTTTTATCGCCTCTACTGCCCCAAAAGCGGCGACTACAGCCTTTCTAATTAGGTCGGCGGGGACTCCATCGGTGAGGGGATAAACCGGCAGGATACGCCCGATTTTTAAGGACTCAATACTTGCGCCAGAACTGTCTAATAATTCAAATTCAGGATTTTCTAAAGTTAACCCATATTTACCCGCTTTGACTAAACCACTAACCGCCACCACCGAACCGACGGAATAGAGTTTTTTTTGTCCTTCTTGCCAAGCACGATTAGTATAGTAAGTTCCCGCATAAAAACGGTTTAATTTTATCTGTCCAGTGCGATCCTGTAAGAGCAATTCAAAGATAGCTAACTTGGTATTTTTGGGGCTATTAAAACAATTACAGCGCTTGACATTACCCACTAAAGTTACCGTTTCCCCCTCGGTTAAATTAGCGATATTGACTTGACGACTGTAATCCACATGATCCCGGGGATAATAATATAATAAATCTTCAACTTTGTGAAGGTTTAATCTTTCTAAAAGACCAGCTTTTCTCTCTCCCACTTCCGCTAGATATTTCAAGGGTTGTTCGAGGGTAACTTGCCGTGGAGAATTTGCCTTTGCCGTGATGGGAGTGGTATTAATAATTTTCGCTGCAGCTGGTTCTTTTGCGGTAGGGGTTGCTTCTAAAGTTTGCCGTAATTGTTGCAAAAAATTGCGAGTTTCGGTGACTAATTGTTGTCTTTGTCTGGGATTAAATTGGGAATATTGGGCAAATTTTTGGGCTAATTCTCGCCAGCGATTTCTCTCACTGGTGGCAATTCCCACGGGAGGATTATCCCCGAAACTAAGACACAAAAACTCGCTAAAACGGTATTGATTTCCCTGAAGATCGGGATAACCTTTTTCCGCTTCTATAGATAAGGCTTTTTGTAATCTCACCCAGTCGGGTATTTCTCCTTTCATAATTGCCTCTTGACTCCAAATTTCCCAGTATTATGTTTCCCTAATACCTCTGTTTGATTATAACTGATTAATCATACCAACTACTGCGCCACGCCGCTTCCGCTTGAGCAATAGTATATTCTTTGCGAAGGTGATAATATTGTTTACCTAGACGATTTAATTGTTCCCAAAGGGAGCGAATTTGATTTCTTTCGACACTTAAGCGCGTATCAGCAAATTCCAGTTCAGCCATTCGTAGATGAATTGCCGTTACTTTAGTGACTTTGCCACTTGAAAAATCATGATCATCCCCATCATCTTCATCTTCATCTTTTTCTTCCTCTGGTTCAGGGTTTTTAGCTTCTACTAAAATGTTTAACATATTATTTCCTCCACCTAGGGATTGTCCCTCTTCTCCCGCTTGAATTGCCATATCGATAATTTGACTGGGTAGATGAGGGGGAAGAATATAAGCTTTTTGTAGTTGCTGATTAATTTGTTTGGAGAGATGATTGAGAATCTCGATACAGTTTTTTTCCAGCACTCGACAACAATAAAGTAAAATATCGGGGTTATTAATCTCTCCAGTTGCCGCTATATTTTTCGGTTTGTTTAGAAAAAGTTTTAAGAAATCTGGGGTATTTTTCGTCTCTGCTGGACTTTTAGAGAATCCCACCCCTGAAAATGTCCCTCGATCGAAGCTCTGCTCGCCCAATTGCTGTAAACTGGCTTTAGCCTCTTGTCCTAGAGCTTTGATCTCCTCTTGTAGTTTCTGACGATTGCTGTGGGAGAGAGCCAGAAATTCCCCCCCATAGTAACGGGTACAGATATAATACACTGCCCCGATCGCCTGTTTATAGAGAGATTCACCGAGTAAATCAAGATAAATTCGGTATTTTTCTTGCATTCTTTCGGCTAAATTTGCCACTTCCGTTTCTATGTTCTTTAAATCTTGTTGTAGCTTGTTCAGTCTTCCAGTCATAGAAATTTTACCGAGGGAGAAGTTAGCGATCGGCGAATTCTATTATAGCGACTCACCGTCAGCTATAGCACCCTGACCAGGAGGAGATGCTCAGGCGAAAAGAAGGTAAACTGGAATCTGTGCTGGGTTTATCGGCTTTAGGTTTAACGGTAGAACAAATTGCTCAAGTTTTGGACTTAACTTGAGAAAAAGTGCCAGAAATATCAGAAACCCATGAAGATAATCTATCAGTAGGCTATGACACCGTTTCTGATCAAGATAAAGTGTAACCTAATTTGCTATCGACCAGCGACTCGCCAAAATGAAAACTTCCTACCTCACCTATGACTAGCACTCCTTCAGCTTCTTTAAAATTAAAAAAAACAAAAATTACCGACACAAATATCACTCTCTCCCATGGCAGTGGTGGCAGCGCAATGCGGGATTTAATTAATGAGATATTTATTAATAATTTTGATAATAACCTACTGGCACCCCTTGAAGATCAAGCCCGATTTGAAATTAAAGATTTAGCTAAAATAGGCGATCGCGTGGCATTTACCACCGATTCCTATGTGGTTTCTCCTCTATTCTTTCCGGGGGGTGATATTGGCAGTTTAGCAGTCAATGGAACCGTTAATGATTTGGCTGTCGGTGGGGCAATTCCTCTCTACCTCAGTTGTAGTTTTATCCTCGAAGAAGGTTTATCTATCGACACCCTAAAAATCATCGTTACCAGCATGAAAATAGCCGCCGAAAAAGCAGCGGTAAAAATCGTCACTGGTGATACAAAAGTTGTTCCCAGGGGACAAGCAGATCAAATATTTATTAATACCTCTGGAGTGGGAGTAATTCCGGCTGGAATCAATTCTGGGGCGAATAATTTACAAGTTGGCGATCGCATTTTGCTTAACGGTTTTCTGGGGGATCACGGTGCCGCCATTCTGATTGCCAGGGGCGAATTAGACCTACAATGCACAATCGAAAGCGATTGTCAATCCCTGAATTCTTTAATTTCTGCAATTCTGGCCGTTTGCCCGCAAGTTAAAGCGATGCGTGATGCCACTAGGGGCGGATTAGCCACGGTTTTAAACGAATTTGCCCAAAGTTCAGGGGTGGGAATACAGGTGCAAGAAACGGCGATCCCCATCCGGGAAGAAGTGCGAGGAATGTGCGAATTATTGGGCTTAGAACCGCTTTATCTGGCAAACGAGGGCAAATTAATCCTTGTTGTGTCTCCAGAGGCGGAAAATCGCGTTTTAGCAGTGATGCGTTCCCATCCTGACGGTAAAAATGCCGCTTCTATCGGGGAAGTCGTCGCTTCCCCCCCCAATTTAGTTTACTTAAAAACCTCTTTCGGCACTAACAGAATTCTCGATATGTTAGTAGGTGAACAATTACCGAGAATATGTTAATTAGACAGGAGACAGTTTTAAAGGAAAAAGTGAAAGGTAAAAAAACAGATAGTTGGGGTTTTGGGGTTTTAGTAAAAATTTCCCTGATAACTGATAACCGATAACTGATAACTGAAAATGCACGAACTAGGAATCACCCAAAATATTATCGAACTTGCTTTAGAACATTCCCGAGGAATGAAAGTTAAGCGCGTGGTGTTAGAGATTGGTAAACTAACGGCAATTATGCCAGAATCGATCGCTTTCTGTTTTGATACCTGTTGTCAAGGTACTAATATAGAGGGGGCAATGTTAGAGATTCTGGAAATTTCCGGTTTAGGACAGTGCCAAGATTGCGAAAATGAGCTAGAACTAGAATATCCCTACGGCATCTGCGATCGATGTGGTAGTCGCAATATAATCATTTTACAGGGTCAAGAATTAAATCTTAAATCGTTGGAGACAGAATCCTTATGTGTATAACCTGTGGTTGTTCTGATAACTCGGAAGTAACGGTAACTAATCCGCAAACGGGAACCCATGAACATATTTTAGCCGATGGTACTGTTATTAGTCATAGCCATCACGATCACGAGCATGAGCATGAGCATCCCCATCATCCTGCGGAAATTCACGCTCAAATTCATGGCAATATTCTCCAAGTTGAGCAAAATCTGCTGGCAAAAAATAATCTGTTAGCGGCACAAAATCGCGGTTGGTTGAAGGGAAGAAAAACTGTTGCTCTTAATCTGGTTTCTTCCCCCGGTTCGGGAAAAACTACCCTGTTAACTCGCACAATTGCCGATTTAAAAACCGCTATTCCTATCAGTGTCATTGAGGGGGATCAAGCTACAGCTAATGATGCTCAAAAAATTAGTGAAACCGGTTGTCAGGTTATCCAAATTAACACCGGAACAGGTTGTCATTTAGAAGCATCAATGGTAGAGAGAGGATTAATCGAACTCGATCCACCGATGAATTCTTTAGTCATGATCGAAAATGTCGGTAATCTAGTTTGTCCTGCTTTATTTGATTTGGGAGAAAATGCCAAAGTCGTCATTCTTTCCGTCACCGAAGGGGAAGATAAACCGATTAAATATCCCTATATGTTCCACGCTTCTCAAGTCATGATCTTGACAAAAATAGACCTACTGCCCTACGTTAATTTTAACCTTGATCACTGTTTAGATTACGCTTATCAAGTTAATCCCAATTTGAAAGTTTTTCAAGTTTCCGCTACCACAGGAGAAGGTTTAGATGCTTGGTACAGTTGGTTAAAATCGCTGGTTTAAGTTAAGTAGTAACACACCCAAAAAGTTCAGTCTAACCGCAAGAAAAATGACTCTAGCACTTGATGACAATATTTATAATCAACTGTTGACTAAATTTCAACCCAAGATTATTGAAAATAAGGAAGAATATGAGCAAGCGCGTCATCTTCTCCTTAATCTAATTAGTAAACAGGATCGACTACCAGAAGAAACCGCGATGGTTAAATTAATGGCGACAATTATTAAGGATTTTGATGCCAAACAACCTCAACCCGAACCAGCTTCACCCCAGGAAATATTATTACACTTAATGTTAGCTAACAACATGAAACAAGCTGATTTACTTGGTAAAATTGGTTCTAAGGGTGTGGTTTCAGAAATTGTTAATGGCAAGCGATCGATTAGTAAAGCTCAAGGTAAAATTTTAGGAGAGATTTTCAATGTTTCCCCTGGTGTATTCATTTAAGTTGATATTAACTGCCAATGAAAACAACCGTCATTGTTCCACCGATTAAATGTCAAGGTATCAAAACTAAACTGGTATCATCAATCAGAAGTTTAGCGGATCAGCAAAACTTTTATTGCTGAATAGAACCCTTGTGTGGACTGGAGTTGGTAGCTTTTAATTTACAACCCAAAAAGGCCCTATACTAAATCCAGTTACTAAGGACTGATTATCTATTCCCCCTTTTGCTTCTTGCCTTTTGCCTATGCTTATAAGTAGCCTATGCTCAACGGATTTAGTATTATTTGCATAAGACTCCTAAGGGTGTGCAGGTACATGATGCGAAGCTACTAGCAGCCGTGTGCATTCATGACCCTACAACTATTAGGACCTTTAATGTTAACGATTTTATTCGAGTCAGGTGCTAACAATAAGGCTGACTTTTAGGCAAAAACGCGAGCATCCCGAGGACGAACATAAACTTGCTCCCCGACTTGGAGATGGAGTTGAGTCAGTTGTTCTCGATTCAGATGGGCAATCAGGAGAGAGCGATCCGGTAGAATTAATTCCACATCGATGGCCCAACCCAGATGGATAATGCGCTCAACTTTTGCCTCAATGCTAGACCCATTGGGAGCGGCAAAAATCTCTAGGTCGTGGGGACGAATAAAAATCTTAACTCCGTTAGTAACCCCTCCGAGCTGCTCGAACAGTGCAGCCGAGGTCGGTGGCAAAACATTCACCCGGCCAATAAAGCTCATCACAAAAGCAGAGGCAGGATGATCGTACACCTGATCGGGAGTCCCCACCTGTTCGATTTTACCCTCATTGAAAATTACAATCTCGTCGGCCACTTCCATGGCTTCCTCTTGGTCGTGGGTGACAAAAACACTGGTGACATGAACCTCCTCGTGTAACTGTCGCAACCAAACCCGCAGCTCTTTTCTAACTTTGGCATCCAGGGCCCCAAAAGGCTCATCTAATAATAATACTTCCGGTTCCACCGCTAAAGCCCGGGCCAAGGCAACCCGTTGACGTTGACCTCCGGATAGTTGGGCCGGATAGCGATCGCCTAATCCCTGCAATTGAATTAAACTCAAGAGACTGTCCACTCGTTTCTGAATGTAGTCCGGGGTAGCTTTGCGAATCTTTAAACCGAAAGCGATATTCTGACGCACCGTCAGGTGTTTAAAAAGCGCATAATGCTGAAAAACAAAGCCAATATTCCTTTTTCTGACATTTAAATGGGTTGTGTCTTTGCCGTTGATGATAATTTTGCCTGTGTCGGGGGGTTCTAATCCTGCGATCGCTCTCAGGAGGGTGGTTTTTCCCGAACCGGACGGCCCCAGCAGTGCCACCAGACGATTCGATTTGATCTCTAGGTTGATGTGGTCTAAAGCAGTAAAGGTGCCGAATTTTTTCGATACTTGCTCGATGATGATACTCACGGTGACTAATCCTCTGGCAAAAAATGTATAGGGTTTGACCGTATTTTAACTATGATTGAATCGCAATCGTATTAAAATACAATTACGTTTTACAGGATAGCAAGAAAATTAAGTTTCGATTCGGGAGATTACTGGTTATAAACGGAGACTAAAAAGATTAAACAGCGATAAAAGCTTACTATTAGTTTTTTTTGCTCTTTTAGTCGGTTCTAAAGGCTTAATTAACTAATTTTGTTCCTTAACCACCAGAAACGCACCGGAGAAAAGAGACGACTGAGGCAAAAATGGACTATTCTTTATTGACAATATTTAGCTTTTTTATCGGAATTATCGTGGGATTAACGGGAATTGGCGGTTCATCCTTGATTACACCCCTATTGATCTTTGTATTTCAGGTTCCCGCTACCACCGCAGTGGGTTCCGATGTGGTAGCGGCCGGGTTGATGAAAGTGGTGGGCACTGTTCGTCACTGGCAACAGCAAACGATCGAGTTAGAGGTGGTAAAATGGCTAGTAATTGGCAGTGTACCCGGTTCTCTGTTAGGATTAGTCGGTTTTCGCTATTTTCAGCAGAATAGCTCCCTCAATCTCGATCAATGGTTGCCTCATCTCATCGGTCTTGTCTTGATGATCGTGACTGTCCTAGCGGCCCTAGAACTACTAATCTCCTTATTTTTTCCCGATTTGTCCCCTTTGTCCTGGCCAAAATTAGATTTAACCACTCGCTCCGGTCAGATAAAAACAACGGTATTAGGGGCAATTTTAGGCTATTTGGTCGGTTTAACCAGTATTTCCAGTGGTTCCTTGTTCGCATTGGTCTTGATGACCTTTTTTCACCTTGATTATCCCAAATTAGTCGGTACAGATCTATCGCAAGCGTCCATCCTCTTAACCTGTACTTCCATCGGTCATCTGGGATTAGGAACGGTAGATTGGAATCTGGTACTTCCCATCTGGTTAGGTGCGATACCGGGGGTGGTAGTGGGAGCAAGATTATCGGAATATTTGCCCAAAAATGCCCTAAAAATACTGCTTTATACTGTTCTGGTCACGGTCAGTTGGCGCTTACTCCAACCCACCTAATCCCCAGAGTTTACTCGAAAGTCATCATACTACCGATCAACAGATCGGGACTGGTGGCGACAAAATAGATAATTCCCGCACCGAGAATAACGATCGCTAAACTAAATAGTAGCACCCATCGATCGGCTGGTTCGTAGGTATCTTCATCTATATCTCGTCTGACTGTAAAATAATGGGCTGTGGTCAAAAATACGGTCAATAAACCCACTAAAGCAAACATTAAGCCCAATTTCCAACCATAACCAGGCCGAGGAACTAGGGGAGGATGAAAGGCCCGTAAGCGCAGAATAACCATACCAAAACCCATTAATGCGATCGCTGTTCGCATCCAAGACAGATAGGTGCGTTCATTGGCCAGATGATCGCGGACTCGATTGGGATTGACTTTTTTCGGTTCAATGCTGGTCTTGCTTTCCGTCACTGGTGATTTGAGAAAAAATAAGATGATCGAGATGGCTACGGTCAAGAAGATGATGTTATTCTATGGCACTTGAGTTATAGATGGTATGGAAAAAATCTAAAATCTCTTTTTAGATGTATTTGTATTGAATCAAAAATTAAATAGATTCTGCTTGTTGCTGGAGAAGCACCCATCCATAGCTTAAGGACAAGGCCAAGAAAGCGAGGGGAAGACTTTCCTTGATTATAAATACACCCAAACCGATCAGCACACAGGGGACAAAGTAGCTGCCGTGACTGCTAATTAAATTAGCGATCGCTGGTAATTGGGTTAACTGATGAGCAGTAAAACACCAAACACCCACCAAGATCAGAAAAACGCTGACGATAGTGACTAAATTTGGCCAAGTATTACTAGCAAACAGCGGCAGATAAATGCTGATATTATCACTGCCATTGGCGATGGTAATTGCCGCCACAGCGCCGGTTTGAGGGGAAAACCAGGCCGCCAAAGGAGAAGAAGGTGCTGATTCTACAGCTACCTCCAGATGATTATCCGTCTCGGTTTCTTCTCGCTGCCGGAGACTCCGAATCCCGAAAATCACTGGCAAAAGACCGAGAAAACGAATCCACTGAGCCGGAATCAAGAAACTCCCGAAAAAGCCAGTTAAACTCGCCAAAATCAGCAGGATAAAGCCTAAATACTGACCGATAACGATATGACGACGGCGAAAAAGTTTATTGACTTGGGTAAAAAGAATCGTCAAAATCAGGATGTCATCGAGATTGGTAGCAATAAAAGCCGCTATTGCTGTGGATATGGCAGTAATCATCTTATTCATCCGGTTTTTTTCTTAATCGGGTCTTCTGGTCTAGATCGCCCTACTTCCACTCTAGAAAGAGCCATTAATAAAATCAAATATTCTTTCTTGTTGATTTAATAAATTAAAATGATGGAAAGACCAATAGAGACAAAAAACCCCTTGCCATGGCCAGAATGACCCTAGATCAACTAGAAATCTTTCTAGCGACTGCGGAACATCTCCACTTCACTAAAGCAGCAGAAGCTTTATATATCACCCAACCGGCCGTCAGTGCCGCCATTGCCTCCCTAGAAAGTGAATACGGGGTGAAATTATTCCATCGCGTCGGTCGTCACATCGAGATCACGGAAACAGGACGTTTACTGCAATTAGAAGCGCAACGCATTCTCACCCAGGTAACTTTGACAGAAAGGGGACTGGCGGAATTTAACGACTTGCAACGGGGAGAACTGCAATTAGGATCGAGTTTGACTATTGGTAACTATTGGCTGCCGGCAAAAATTAGCGATTTTCAGGAGCGCTATCCAGCAATTAAGATCAATTGCACCCTAGCTAATACGGAAGAAATCTGTCTGGGTACGGCTAACGGACGTTTTGACCTAGCATTAATCGAGGGAGAAGTCAAGAGTGATTTAACACATTGTTTAGAACAGGAGAGCGTCGGCAGCGATCGCCTATTAATTATTGTCGGACGTTCTCATCCTTGGTATAAAAGAGAAGCGATCGAATTACCCGAATTAGTGGAAACCCCTTGGGTAATGAGAGAATCGGGATCGGGAACCCAACAAAGATTCGAGGAAGCACTACGGAATTGGAGCATCGATTTACGCACATTAAAGGTGACTTTGCTGTTAAATACGGGAGAAATGGTCAAGGCAATCATCGAGAATAGTTCGGCAGCTGCCGGTATTTCCGAATTGATGGTTCAAAAGGAATTACAATTAGGCACATTGCGATCGATCCGAGTCATCGATACTTCTGGTTTATACCCTCGCTATCTCGAATTTATGCGACCTTTTTTAAAAATAAAACACCGTCAGCGCTTTCAACCCCGCGTCTGTAAAGTTTTCGAGCAGATGTTGGGTTCCTCTCCTAATTCTTGGCAAAATTCTAGATAGTCATCAACAGATTCATGAAAACACTGTAAAGCTTCTTCAATAGTTTTGCTGTGAAAAGTAATCACATCTTTAATGTCAATGACGATTCCAGAGATCAGATTATCGTCAAAGTCAATTTCAAATTTACCTGTATATCCTTTATAAGTTGTGGTGTACATATAGCGGTAAGCGCTTGAGTGAGATACAGACCAAGCTTTGCCTAGCATGGTTTATAGCTCGTGACACTGTACCTCATACGACTGCACACCGCTATAGTTTTTGTTTCTCTCAAGAAATAGTCAATAATTGAGGCAATTAAATGATATTAGCATTTTCTAAAAAGAGGCGTATATCCTTGTCTGAATTGCATTCAGAACTCGCTGTTGCTTTTTGTTTATTGAGTAAGGTTCAGTAACTTGTTTTCGTATTATATCAGTATTTTTAGAAAAAGGAAGACTCTCTACGGTATTATTAAATCTATCAATAGGATTGGTTTGAACCCTTTACTTGTAAAACCGTGCTTCGCCGTTCTATACTGGCGGAACCTGTCATCTCTAGGGTTCCTTCCAGCCGACATTATAGGTAAAGTTCCAATAAAAGTTCCAATATGAAAGATCGAGCCAATTCCCTGTATGAATCCGACTTCTACGGGTGGACAGAGCTACAAGCGAAAGCTCTAGCCAACCGACAGGTAGAAGCTCTGGACTGGCAAAACTTACGGGAGGAAATCATTTCCTTGGGTAAACAAGAATATCGAGAACTGGTGAGCCGTCTAACCGTTTTGGTAGGACATCTTCTCAAATGGGAATATCAGCCAGATAAACGTTCTCGCAGCTGGTTTTTGACGATTAGAGAACAGAGACGAGGGATCAGACGGCATCTAGAGGGTAATCCTAGTTTAAAATCCCGGATACCGACGGCTTTATCCGATGCTTTCGAGGCCGGGGTCGATTTGGCTTTACGCGAGACGGATTTACCGATACGGACTTTTCCCTCTCACTGTTCTTTCACCTTCGAGGACATCATGGCCGACCATTTCCTCTGCGATACGAGTCAGGATTGGTCGTAAATTTAACGGTTATACCGCCTCAACGGGTATCTGTATCTCAACAAGTAATTTAAATACGCGGGCAGCTGATTCTTTTTTTTTACTCTCTCCCTTCAATAATTTTAATTTCTTCCTCGCTTAATCCATAGAGTTTATAAACAATTAGATCGATCAATTCATCGGTGGCGCTTAATTGTTGTTTTAGGGGTAAAAGTTTCTCTAGACTGGTTTGATATTCTTTTTCTAGGGTTTCCTGTATTTGACGATCTAACAAGTTAACGCTAATTTTCTTTTTGTTCTTTTTCAGTATCTCCCACAATTGATCCAAGCTAAGATGAGGTTCGCTTTTTTGGTAGTCACCGAGATAGTTTTGGATTTTTGATTTGTTGGTTAAATTATCGATCGCACTGCCGATTATTCTCTCTAAATATCTCAAAAAGCTTTTGATTTCTTTTTGTTTTTCCCGATTTATCTCGATCATCTGTTCTGCTAAGTAGGCCAGAATATCATGGACTATATCGGTTTCTTCTCTCCTAATATGCTCCTCGATTTCCTTTAATATCTCTTGCTTTTCTTGATAACTTTTGATAAGTTTCTTTAAACTCTGTTGACGGCGATCGCTATTAGTGCTAAAAGATATTTTTCGGATGGGGATATTTTGTAAATGTATCGATCTAAGTTCAAGTCTACCTCCAGCATCCTCATCACCTAAAACAGAAACCATGAGTTTAGTAACATTAAAAAGCAACTTTGAGTTAAGCAAAGCAAGAAGATAAAAATCAGAACAAGGGATAATAAAACATTTATCATTGGGAAAATAACCTTGATTATCAAGCATGAAACGAGAGGAACTTGCAATAACAGGATATATAATTTTAGGATGCTCAAAAAAAGTCCAATAATCTACAGTGTCTTGTATCTCATACCACTTATAATTACCAGCTTTTCTTCCTTGCCAACTTCCTGAATGTAGTTCTGGTTTAGGTTCTAATTTACTTTTAAATTTTTCTAAATGTTTTTTGATATTTGGATATTCATTAATGTTAATACCACGCCGAGTAAATATCAAAAAATTTTCTTGATAATTAATTTCATATTTTCTAATGTCGTCACCTACTACTAACGGTTTAATTATTTCTGCTGACTTTGGATCAGATTCAATTAATTTACTACGGGTATATTGATCAATAAAAAATGCTTCATTGCATCCAGTTTTTATCCCATAAAATATTTGAAGCTGTATATATTGAGCTAGAGAAATATTGTCCTTATTTAATTTATTAATAATTTTTGCAATCTGATTTTTAGCTAATGACCAACCTTCCACAGACAAGCTATTTTCACATACATAATATGATAGATCATTAATCACATCAATTAAACTATTGAATTTGAGAGACTTAATCTTTGATACTAAAACATTTTGTTGACCTACAATATTATTTTCAATCAGTAGAATAGATGGAAAAGTTGCCGCTTCCGAAAAAACAGGCAATTCTCCAAAATCGATAATTTCTTTTATAGTTGTTTGCTGGGTTAGAAATTGTCTTAATTTCGTTCCATAATTAGCACGCATAAATTTATTTGATATAATCAAACCCAAGTGACCTCCTTGCTGTAAGGATAGTAACCCCATTTCGACAAAATAAACGTATAAATCGGCAACTCCATGAAAAGATTGATAATTTTCTTTTAGAAAGGGTTTAATATCTTTTAATCCTTCTTGTCGAACATAAGGAGGATTACCGATTACTGCATCAAAACCGGGGTTATCTTTCCAAGAAGCGGAATCAAGATCGATAAAAACTTCAGGAAATTCCAGATCCCAATGAAAAAAACGCTTACTTTTATATAAACTAGCTGCTTGGTCTAAAATTCGTTGGTCTGATGGGGGTAACTTATCCCAATTAATTGCCGATATATTACCACCGTAGCGCTGCAGAAACTCGATAGCAGTTTTAACCCCAAAAAAGCGAGAGAGGAAAACATCTAATAAACGCTTGTAGGGTTTAGCTTGACTATCAAAATCACGGAATAACTGTTCACTTGTTTCCACTTCGGCAAAAGTCGCATCGCTGAGGGTACTAATTCCCCGCATAATTTCTGCTGCCCGAAGTAACCCGACAAAAGGGCCAGTTAAAAGAGTTAATTGACCACTTTCTTCCTCAATCATAGCGGCTTCTGCGGCCTTGGCGGTAGTTCCGATCAGAGAATTACCACAACGTAAATGATGATCCAAAAAACTCAAAGGTGCGCCCACTGTGAAAGAATGTAACCAGAGACTAACCTTGGCCAATTCTACAGCCATCGGATTGATATCCACCCCATAAATACAGCGCTTCATCACCACTCTCTGTAATAATTGCGTTGGTTCAAGGGTGGGAGAATCGAGAATAATTCCCTGTTGTCGGAGATTGTCGATAACGTTTTGTCGGGTGGTTTCCAACATGGTTAAAACGGGATTATCTTCGGGATAAAGATTGAGAATCTGGATTAACTCATCGGTGAGATAGTCCACTGCTTCTACTAAAAAATGTCCGCTTCCCATGGCGGGGTCACAGAGTTTAAGATCAAGTAAGGTGGTGATCGCTTTTTTTTCTAAGCGTTGTAGATCTTTTTGCAATCCCTGCTGACTGAGATTTCCTAAACGTCTATCGCTGCTTTCTTGTCTTCGGGCGGCGATTTCTGTCATCACATCCCCGAACTGTTGCGCCCTTTGCTCTAAAATTGGTTTGAGGGTATGACTGACAATATATTTAACGATGTAATCGGGAGTGTAATAGGAACCAGTGGCCTTTCTTTCCCCCCGATCATTTTCCAGATGTACCGATTCCCCCTCAATCACGATGCGATATTCCAGTAATCCTTCGTAAATTGATCCTAACTGTCGCACACCCAAAAAACTATAGTCGATCGGCTGTCCCTCAAAACGTGCTAACTTGTCTAGGATGGGCGCTAAAACCGCATCGGATAACTTGTATTGACCGAGAAAACAATTCACCCGGCCTTCTTCCATATCAAATAAACCCCCGTTGTAACGAGGTACGGCTAAATTAGCATCCCCTCGATCGACAATGCGAAATAAACTGAGGAGAGCATCGTATATTCCCGTCGAGGTACGACTAAAGACCTGCTGACGATCGATTTTAACGGCAATTGCTTGCGTCTTTTGCAATAAGCTGTAATCGCGATAGTCTCCCCTCACCGGCAGCAAATCCCGCGCTTCTGCGTAGAGAAGAAATAATAATTTATACAGCAGGGATAAACTCGCCTCGTACAATAAATCTGGCTGTATGTCTGTATTTAATGATACAAAACCTTTAGAAATATCGGGAAAAATGCGATCGAAGACTAACTCTTTTAACTCGTTACCCACTCTGGTGGCATAGGTGGTACTTCCCTCCCGGATGCGTTCAAGGAAATTCTGACCGTGAATATCCTTAATAAAAGCCTCTTGACGGAAAAATAACCAGAAATACCGAAATTTTTGCCGGTCTCCCCCTTCTAATAGTTCCATCAAATCCACTAGATAAAATTCCGTGGCTGTGGAGGACGCTTGACGGTAATATAAGCGCCATTCCCGACCATTGGTGAGAATACCCCAATCTACTCCCGTCCCCGTCAGGTAATTGGTGATCTGAAAGGAAGGATTACTATTTTTCCAGATATCTCGCTGATCATTCTTAGAAACGTCACTAAGAGAACGTTGCCAGTATTTGGCCTCAGCGATCGCTAAAACTTGACGATAAAAGGCTTTTTCATTATTCTGGAGAGCATAGGCTTGATAACGGTCATTTTCTCCGGCAAATAGCGCATAATCTGGCCTTTCTGACCTTCCTTTTCCTCTACTGCTTACCTGCGGTATATAACTAAAACCGAGAATTTCTAGAATCGGTTGTATTAATTCTGCTTCCGTTTGCGCTTCGTTAAGAGTCGGCAAAACCGCCTTTTTTTGTTGATAAAGACTCTCTAAGCGGGAAAATGCCCCTGATACATCCTCTTGCCATTCCCCAGAATCTGGCAGCCGATGCTCAAGATAGTGTTGAGAAAAAAGTGGTTTATTGCCCGTTTGTCCTGACATGGCTGATTATCCTAGCATTGAGGGTATCTAGCCTAAAAATGAAGGGTTCGCAGGCAGGCACGGATTCCCATTATACAAGAAGTATAGGGCAAGTCTCCGATTTTGTCAAGGGTTTTGGCCAAAAAAAATCGCCTCTGGGAGGCGGGGGTGAAAGGTATCACCCCAACAGAAATAATTAAACCCCAAAAGACTTACCACAACCGCAGGTTTGACTGGCGTTGGGATTAGTGAATTGGAAACCGCCGCCGATCATCGCGTTGCTGTAATCTAACATGAGACCGTAGAGATAGAGCAGACTTTTTTTATCAGAGACAATTTTAAAGCCCTCGTAATCGAAAACCTCATCTTGGGGGCTAATATTGCTAGGATGCTCAAAATCCATCATATAGGACATTCCCGAACAACCACCTTGACGCACACCCACGCGCAGACATAAATCCTTGCCCTGTTGCTCTTTGAGCATGGTAAGGTGTTTGAGGGCAGCCTCACTGAGTAAAATTCCTTTTCCTTGAATCTGAGTAGCTTGTGTCATCTTTAGCAGGAACTCCTAAACGCAGTTGAAGGGGACATATAAAACTTTACCTTCTCCTGTTCATCTTAACGATAGTTGAGGGCTGTTGACTGAATTACTGTTTACTTTTCCCAGCCTCACAGGGGTTGTAAGGCAAAAAAGAGCAAAAAACTGGGATTATTAGTTAAATAGGGTTTCCATATACGACTAGGTTCTTGAAACAAACCATAGAGCCATTCTCAGCCAATTTTCATCACCCAACCTGGTGCTTGAGACAGTTCACCTTCTGGGAGGATGATAATCAAATCAGGACAGCGCTGCCTTGGGGATGCCGAAAAAGCAGCCAGAAAAGAGCAAAAGAAATTCACTTTTCTAAGCGGAGATTAGCACCGCTGCTATCGGTGCGATAAACCCAAGTTTTTTGCCTATAAGTCAGAATAATTCGCCATCCTTGCACCAGTGCTTGAGTACAGAATTCTCCCGGTTTAGCTAATCCTAAACAACCATCGGGCCAGGTTTGTGGTTGTGCTGCTTGAATTTGCAAGCGATTAACCGATATCTTGGTTTTCCGACTCAAATCTTGACGGGTAGCGGCGATGACCGAATTAGGTGGCTCAGGAGATGCTAAACTAGGTGGCGCTAAGAGGAGAGAAAGCAGACTCATTAGCATTAAAGTGCCAGTTGCTCCCCGGATAATTCTCGTTTTACCGATTGGTACTTGCTGGCTCTGGCTAAAATTTTTTCTGGATATCATCTTTAGTGCTGCCTCTTTTCTGGGTGTGATAGTCCGAGCGAATCCTCCTGTTTATAACCAGTGTAACCGATACTATGTTCCCGCTCTGGTTTTCGAGCAGCGGCAGCAGTCAATGTCGGTTTTCGTTGTCATCTCCTGAAAACTTCCGTCTCTTTAAGGGGCGATGGCGATTAGAATAGATGAGGATGAACTATCTTAGATGGATGGACTTATGTTATCTTTTTTCCTCCGTTGGTTGATTACCGCCGTCTCTTTATTGATTACAGCGCGAATAGTACCAGGTATAGAAATTAAAGATTTTACCGTGGCTTTGATAGCTGCTGTCGCTTTGGGTTTAATTAATGCTATTATTAGACCCCTGTTGATTCTTTTTACCCTGCCTTTAACTATTTTAACCCTAGGGTTATTTATTTTTGTGGTTAATGCCATTTCCTTTTCTTTAGCCTCCTATTTTATCCGTGGCTTTGAGGTAAAATCATTCTTTGCCGCTTTATTCGGTTCGATCGTGGTTTCGATCATTTCAGGAGTTTTAAATGGTTTTTTTGTTGACTAAAGTGGTCAAAATTCGCTTGTTTAAAACAGCTTGACTTACTCTGATTGATTAATTTCTGATCTAGAGACGTTAATTATAGCAACGTCTCTCTATTTTTTGGAGATGAGGAAATCTCTACTGATTTTCTCTGGCTTTTGTCGTTAAGTAGCTGGTTATAATTAAATTGAAGATGGGTTTTGGGTTCGATCCCTCCTTAATCCTAGGGTTGATTCATGAATCAACCCTACCCTTAATCCATCTTTAACAAGGGGACATCTAAAAGTTTTTAACACCTACCTACTTAAAAATCAGGAAAATTTAATCCCAAGATTTCCATTTCAAGCAGCCAGAGCAAGTTCAATTACTGTTAAAATAACTGGAATTGTTGAGCTAAGTTTAAATAATCTCAGGTCAGTTTTTCTTGATTCTGCCAAACCTTACACCCTGATCACTAAAAATCGATGAACCAATTAAACTTAGAAGTTGTGGGAAAAAAAGAACGTTTAGATGCTTGGATGGGGTCACAATTGCCCGATTTATCGAGATCGAGACTGCAAAAACTGATAGAACAGGGATATATACAGTTAAATGGTCAAATTTGCACCAACAAAAATACTAAAGTTGCTCAAGGCGATCGCTTAAAGATTACCATTCCCGACAGTCAACCCCTGCAATTAAGCGCCGAGGCGATCGAGCTTGATATTCTTTACGAAGACGAATATCTGATTATTATCAATAAACCGGCTGATTTAGTGGTTCATCCGGCCTCCGGTCACGAATCGGGAACCTTGGTCAACGCTCTCCTATATCACTGCCCAAATTTAGCCGGAATTGGTGGAATTCAACGGCCCGGTATAGTTCACCGCTTAGACAAGGATACCACGGGCGCGATCGTTATTGCCAAAACCGACCAGGCCCATCAACACCTACAGGCACAATTAAAAACCAAAACTGCCCGCCGGGAATACATGGCCCTTGTCCATGGTGTCCCCAAAAGCGAAACAGGTACAATTGATCTGCCCATCGGTCGTCACCGCAGCGATCGCCAAAAAATGGCTATTATTGCCGTGGAAAAAGGTGGTAGAAATGCCGTCACTCACTGGCAAATCAAGGAAAGACTAGGCAACTACACCTTAATGGAATTTCGCCTAGAAACGGGCAGAACTCATCAAATTCGCGTTCATAGCAGCCACATCGGTCATCCGATTCTTGGGGATCCTCTCTATAGTTCAGGTCGTTCCATCGGGATTAATCTACCTGGGCAATTACTCCACGCCTATCGCTTAATTCTAGAACATCCGGTCACGGGAGAGAGCCTAGAAGCGATCGCCCCCTTACCGGCTATTTTCCCGAAAGTTTTAGCTATTTTACGCCAGAGAAACCCCTAGCGCACAAATTGCGGCATAATCTCCGCTGCTGTCCATAGTCCGTAGATACCGCGACGATGCAGGGAAACCCCCGCTTTCAGATAACCGAAAGCGGGCCCGCAGACATTAGCCGCCATACTGGTTTCATCACCTAAAGTGAAGGTATGGGTGGAAATTTTGCCTTCAAAAGTCCGCCCCGTGACTTTAACATTGGTACTTAAAGGCTTTTTCGGGTTGCGCGTATCCACCACACCCCCGACGGAAACCCGATCGCGTCCACAAATTCCAGCCAATTCCAGCATAATATCGTCCGCGTGTTCCATATCTTCAAGGCTAAGAATGCCCTTGGTTTTATTTAACAGCATTTCCACCTCGGCATCACTCATCTGGCGCGCCGTTTCCAGATCGTAACCAGGTAAATGGGCGATATCTTCGCGAATAGTGGCACGATAAGCCTCCCAGTTGGCAATTCCCACGCCAAAGGTAATTTTAACGCTATGAATCTCCGCATAACTCTGGGCAGCTAGGGCAGCCGCCGCAGTTAACAGTCCGGGGGTAGCACCGCAGCCGGTCATGTAGGTGATGCCAGCGGCTTCTAGGTCTGCTTGTAGTGCTAAGATTTGTTCCATGGCGCTGGTACGTTTGAGAGCATCGACTAAAACCCCGCGCCAACCTAAGCGAATGAAAGTTTTAGCGATATCGGCGATGAAATTGTTAGGTAAATTCGGTAAGGCGAGAAAATAGCCTTTTACATCGGCAATTTTAATTAATTCCTCGATACTGTTCTCGCTGAGACTGCCGTAATTTTCCAGATGACCGATCGAACCTTGGTCATGATAAATTTTGTTACAGGTATTGACATCTAGACCGTCTTTGTGGTAGGCAAAACCGGCTTTATCGGCGGCGGCAGTCCAAAGCATTTCCTGTTTGGGGGCGAGAATTCTAGCGGCAGCCTGTCCCAAACCACCAAAACCTAAAACACCGATCCGAAGGCGATCGCTGGCTATTTGTTTATTCATATCTGTTTTGATTCCTATAGACAAAATTCTATGATCTCTGCGGTCGTGGTTCGCCGTTGCATCTCCCTTATTTTCAATTTATCGCTTCAGGTCGTCTTTTTTGTGTAGTTTTGTTAAATTATCGAAAAAATCGGGTTTAAAACCTCGCCTTAAGGCGAAAAGTTTTTGGAGCGTGGCATAAATCCCCGTTACAAAAACGGCCGGCCGCCTCCCTGGGGACAGGTTCGCCCTTGACGATGAAGAAAAGTTACGCGAAACTCACAGAAAATGAAAGTGGTTGGCCGAGATAATGTAAAGTTTTGCTAAAATTTTAACCAGATTGCTAAGATTAGCAAACTATCGTAAATTAAAACGATAGGGAGCTTTACAAACCCCAGATCACGCCGAGAAGAGCTATGAGCATGGAAAGCCTAGAGTTTATCATCTATCCCGATGGTCGCGTCATGGAAAAGGTGACAGGCATAGTCGGTTCATCTTGTCAAGAGGTGACGGCGGCGATCGAGGCCCAACTCGGGCAGCTGATGTCTCAAGAGAAAACCTCGGATTATTACCATCAAACCGTCAGCCAGTCAGAGAAAGTCAGCAACGCAGCCACTTTTAGCGACTGGTAATTTTTCATTTTTCCCAATCCCTTTATTTAAGCCACTGAAAAGCCATGTCACACTTTAGCAATATCAAAACCAAAATCCGCGATCTATCCTACCTAAAAGCCGCCCTGAGCGATATGGGGATGGAATGGAAAGAGGGTTCCCACCCCGTCAAAGGTTATCAAGGTCAAACTTTAAGCGCAGAGGTGGTAATCGAGCAAGATAACAACTACGATATCGGTTTTCGCTGGAATGGTAACGAGTACGAGTTAGTTGCCGATTTACAATACTGGCAACAACCCCTAACCGTAGAAGGATTTTTAAGAAAAGTAAATCAAGGTTATGCCTACCACACCATTCTGGCAGAAACTGCCAAACAGGGTTTTCAGGTGGCAGCACAGGAAAAAAATACTGATGGTTCTATTCGTCTAGTGGTACAACGTTGGAGTGCCTAATGGCTGATTTTTCTCCCGAACGCTCTGGTTTTGAACCAGAGTTAGGGGGATTCCTAAGAGATTCCCCTGATCGCACTGGTTTTGAACCGGAACTGGGGGGTTTACTGCGCCAGAAAGCGGTTTACGTCGATGAGATCACTTGTATCGGTTGTAAACACTGCGCCCACGTCGCCCCCAATACCTTTTTTATTGAAGGCGAATACGGTCGCTCTCGCGTCTATAATCAAGACGGTGACGAAGAAGAAATTATTCAAGAAGCGATCGAGACTTGTCCGGTTAACTGTATTCACTGGGTCAATTATAATCAGTTGTCATCCCTTGAGGAAGAACGCAAACATCAAGTGATTAAACAGTTAGGTTTTCCTCAGATTCACAAGAAATTTAGCCCCGCAGATTTAGACATTTAGGGTGGATAGGTGCAGCCTCATCGAAAATTTTGGGTCTGAAACCCCGTCGTTCTACGACGACTTTACCGTTAAATATTAGCGCATTTACAAAATATATGCTAAAACGTAAGACGTGGAAAAAGCCTATTCGTTTCGATTTTACCCAACACCCGAACAAGAGTCGCTATTGCGGCGCACTTTGGGCTGTGTAAGATTAGTTTACAATAAGGCACTCCATCTCAGAACACATGGTACGAAAAGCAAGAAAGAGTAGGATATGCTGAAACGTCTTCAATGCTAACTGATTGGAAAAAATAAGAAAAATCAGACTTTTTAAACGAAGTTAGTTGTGTACCTTTACCCCAAGGGTTAAGACACCTACAAACAGCTTTTACTAACTTCTTTGCTGGTCGTACTAAGTATTCTAACTTTAGGAAAAAACATCAAGGAGGAAGTGCCGAATTTACCAAATCTGCTTTTAAGTTCAAAGACAAACAAATCTATTTAGCTAAATGCACAGAACCTTTACCTATTCGATGGTCAAAACAAATACTAGAAAGCTGTGAACCAAGCACAGTAACAGTCAGATTACATCCCTCAGGACGCTGGCATATATCAATAAGATTTGATGACCCAACAATTAAGCCATTACCAGTAACAGATAAAGCCATCGGAATTGACTTAGGAATTAGTAGCCTAGTAATTCCAGCGATGGTGGCAAAGTATCTAATCCTAAGCATTTTACCAAGCATTATCAGAGACTGCGAAGGGCATCGGAAAAATCTTTCTAGAAAACAGAAAGTCTCAAAGAATCGAGAAAAGGCGAGAATCAAAGTAGCCAAAATTCACGCCCAAATCACCGATAGCAGAAAAGACCATTTACACAAGCTAACCACTCAATTAGTTCGTGAAAATCAAACGATTGTGATTGAGAATTTAGCCGTCAAGAATCTAGTCAAAAACCCGAAATTATCTCAGGCAATATCTGACGTTAGTTGGGGAGAAATCACTCGACAATTAGCCTATAAATGCCGTTGGTATGGGAGAAATTACCTCGAAATAGATAGATGGTTTCCCAGTTCTAAAAGGTGTAGTAATTGCGGGTATATTGTCGAAAAGATGCCGTTAAATGTTCGAGAATGGGATTGTTCAGACTGTGGGACTCACCATGACCGAGATGTTAACGCAAGTAAAAATATTTTGGCCGCAGGACTTGCGGTGTCAGTCTGTAGAGCGACCATAAGACCAGAACAGAGTAAAACTGGGGCGGCAGGTGCGAAACCCCGCAAGGGAAAGAAGCAGAAACCCAAATCGTGAGGTTTGGGAATCGCCGTCCGTTTACGGCGGTGAGGATGTCAAGGCAGCGGCTCTCGATCGAATCCGCTACAGTTCTCAGGGGAAATAATCCTATCTCGGATTTTAACGACAATGAACACCCAACTGGTTGATTCTCTCGCACGAATTATTCTCTCTCTCTCGGAGGAAGAAAGAGAGTTACTGAATCGAAAAATTGAGAGCGAACAACGAGAAAATTTGCAGATTCACGCTCAAATTTTGGATTTAGAAAACCGTGTCAAGCAATACGAAAATCAATATCGCATGAGTTCGGAAGAATTCTATCCTAGATTTCGTTCTGGTGAGCTAGGGGACGCTATGGATTATTTCGAGTGGAATGTTTATTATGAAATGCTATTGGCAGCTAGAAAAGAGTTAAGTTTATGATCGAATTAGATGAAGATAGCCGATTATATTCCCCTAGTTAAACGGAAATTATCTGAGAGTTCGATTGTGAACTCTTTCATGATTGTCGATGAAGGAATTTTATTTGATCGAGGTTATTTCTGAGCGACAGTCCTTCGATTTCAGGACAACAACCGTATAAAATTGAACCAGTGAGATAAATGATGAATCCTAGAGTTAAAGAAGTTATCCCTTTGCCCAACTATCAATTACAACTCATCCTTACTAATGAAGAAAAGAAAATTTATGATTGTTCACCACTGCTCGATTTTGGCATCTTTCAAGAACTTAAAAACCAACATTATTTTAATCGAGTAAAAATTTTAGATGGTACGGTAACTTGGCCGAACGAACAAGATATCTGTCCGGATACTCTCTATCTCGACTCTATTTCCCAAACCTAGAACAGTGCGAGGGAGGAAACCCAACAACAAAAGTAACGCTCCGAATGATCAGATTTTCTTTCGCTACAGCCTTTCCCAGAAAGATGAGGTTAGTTATTGTTGCTAAAATACTTGATGAGTAAGGATTAATCTGTACTTCATCTCTAGGAGAAAGAATGAGAAATTTTCTATTTACCCGGTGATTGCTGTGGGGAGGGAAAAGTTAGAGGCAATCGGGGCAAAATGATAAGTATTTTATATGTAAATACCTTCAATACTTAAAAATATTTAAATTTACAATTGGTAATATTTATTTTTACTTAAGAATTTATTGAGAATAATTTCTATTTATTTACGAGGTGGCAATACTTCCAGCGATTCTGGTATAATTTTGCATTATGCTAAGGTGGGTTTCTCTGGTCTTTTTTGGACTTTTCAAGGTCTAGCTTGCCTTGAAACCATTGCTAAATCTAGACTTTCCCTTTTAGCCAAACCAAACACTTTCGCCAATTGTCCCTTTTTTCCCTAACAACGTTGATCTAATTTTTGTGTAGTTTTGTTGCAAAGTCAAAATTCTTTTGACAAAATGCCTAAATTGTGGTAGGGACAAAATGACGCGATTTAGCATCATCTTTAGCTCCAGTGTTTCCTAAAACCAGAGACTTCCTGCCTCACCCTTAAGATAAATGCTAAGTAGGGTTTGCTGAAAAAGGCCTAGGATGGGGTCAGGCAGAAGACAGGGGTTTAAGGCTTTGTTGCTCCCCTTTTTTTTACCAGTTTGCGTACTACAAAAAGGATAATGCAAGGTTTTTGAAGATCTCAACCCTATTTTTTAGCACTAACATCGGATTTTAAAAGGTCAAAAGCCTTATTTTAAAAGGGTTATACCATTATCTAGCAAGCCCTAATTACTATCATAATATTTCTTCTCAAAAAAAGAGGAGAAGAAAGCAAGTTCTGCCTTTCTCCCCTTCAGTCTAGCGATTAATTACATTGGAACAGTAGCCAGTAATCTTGAACTACTATTCACCGCTTTAGTAAGCACCGTTATTTTTAGGAAAAACCACAACACCGATAGTTCTGAAGATTACCCAGATATCGGTTAACCAGTTACGCGAATTAACGTAATACACATCCATCTGCACCCGCATGGGATAGGGGATGTCATTACGTCCAGAAACTTGCCATAAACCAGTTAAACCGGGGCGAATAGTTAATACTTTGTCGATGCGATTGCCATATTTCTGCAATTCTTCGGGAACTAAAGGCCGCGGACCGACGACGCTCATATCTCCCCGCAGGACGTTCCAGAATTGGGGAAACTCGTCCAAACTGGTTAAGCGGAGAAACTTGCCAATCCAAGTTATGCGGGGATCGTCCTTGAGCTTAAAATTATCCTCGAATTCCGCCCGCAGTTGGGGGGAGTCTTCCATAAGTCTCTCTAGTACCTTATCCGCGTCCATTACCATAGTACGGAACTTGATACAGTTGAAATGCTGGAAGTTTTGACCGACGCGCTTCTGCACATAGAAGACCGGACCGGGGGAACTAATCGCGATCAATAAGGCTAAGATCAAATAAAGCGGCGAAAAGAAAATTAGAACCGATAGGGAGAAAACGATATCGAATAATCGTTTTGAGGTATCGCCGTCTAAAGCTATTAACCAAGATTTTTGATGCCGTCTACCAGAGACCGAAGGTTTGAACCCTCGCTTCATCAAAGCTTGTAGAGCCTTGACGGAGATAAGTTGGCTATTAGCAGTCATCTTACTCCTTCACATCACACACACCACACAGTACCCATGATAAAGCCACAAGACTGAAAAAACAAGTCTTCGGGTCAATAACTGGCACTGGCCATTTTAGAGCCTTTGTACTAAAAAATCTCTAATTAGGGTTTACTGAAAAAGTTTCTTGGTGGAGTCAGCAGTCGGCAGTCAGCAGTCAGGAGATTATTTTTATTTATTCTCCCTTCTCCCCACTCCCTGCTCCCCTATGCCTTTCAAACAGGATTTAGTATTATTAGGACGCTTTTGAATCAGCAAAAATTAGTTATGCAAGAGGTTTAATAAAAAAAGGGCGTTGTCAGATGTAACGATGAATCAAGCAAAAGTGTAGGGAACTGGAACATCCTTAAACTTAAGGTAATGAATTAGAAGCGGTAGGGAATTTTCTAACATACTGACGACCACAGTTTACACATCTATATAGTTTTGTTTTTGACCACGATGACCATTTTTATTGATGTGGTCACTTTTACATTCTGGACATTTCATCGTTTTTTTCCTTGATTGAGTTTCTATCTATTTTGCCTTATCATCTCTTTATCTGACAACGCCAAAAAAAGAGCATCAGCAAATGATACCCTTTGTGGCTCAATATTTAAGTAGTTACAGATTTGATCCTAAGGATGAAGTATGCTGTTGTCTGCGCTCGTCTGCTGAGTCCGTTCGGACCTCGGCGTGAGCTCCCGGCCGAAGCCCGAATTTTGGCTCCCGAAAACGAAAACTTTAGACTTCATCATTTAAGATAAATCCCCTACTTAGGCGGTGGGTTGTTTCATACTACTTAGTTCTCGAATGCCTAACCAACCGATCAAACTATAGCAAATCGATAGCAACATACTTTGATTACCAATTCTTAACCACTGTTTCAAAGCCTCCAAGTTAGCTTGGCTTTCTGCCTGTTTTCGCCGATCTTGCAGCTGAGTTTGTAGCTGATTTTTGATCTCATCTAATTTCTGTTTAAATTCCCTCGGGCTTTTGGATAAATCGCGTAAATTAGTTAATTGTTCTCTTTGTTGGCGAAGGGTTTGTAACTGTTCTGTGCTGATCGGTTGTCCTTGGAAACGACCGGTTTCAATCACTTGAGTTCTCTGAGAGATCTGCTGGTCTAATAGTTGGGGATTTTGCGATAGAGTATTTACCTGGGCTAAGAAAGCTTGAATTTGTCCCTCCCCCTGGTCAACACCCTGTTCAATTTGAGTCAAAGCGTTGTTTTTAATCTGGTTGATATTATTAACATGAACAGGAATCATCAACAGAAAAACTAAGCCTAACACTGTGGAAAGAATAAAGATCGGCCAACGCAATTCAAAGTGGTATTTCCTAGTAGTTAAATTTTTAATGTTATCGTCAATCCAGTAAGCGATTAAAACGAGAACGATACCCAGAAGAGGAACAATTCCTCGATCGACAAAGGTGGTGACGAACCCTACCTGCCATTGGGATTGACTGAATTGATAGGGCAGCGGTAGGATAAACGCATCCAAAAGGAAGGAAAGAATGAAAACCAATCCCGTTAATTTCAGGGACAAAGAAGTAAAACTGTTCATCGCTGTTTCTGTAATGGTATGTCAATGAATAGATTCATTAGTCTGTTTAAAAGTTCTCGCTGGGGATTCCCAGACGGATTTTGCCGAGAGGCAATCTGACAAACTGCAATTTCCAATTAACTTTTGCTCAACCTCCCGCTAAACCCTACGCTAAATCGTTCTGCTTGTCAACCTCTCTCGAGAATCGACTCTAGAAATATTACCTCAATATGGCGTCGGTAAACCTATCCCTGTCAAAGAATAAAATTTTCCCAAGCTCTCGGATGAGTCCTCAATGGTTAGCCTATAGTAAAGACAGCCCCCCTGAGTTGATAACAAAACCCATGCAGAAATTGGTGGAAGTTTTAGCTGATAAACAAGCTCTGATCGCAAAATCTCTGGAGCTGGTTCTGGAAAAAATCACAACCAGCCTCGACCAACAGGACTATTTTACCATCGCTCTGTCCGGCGGTAGTACCCCGAAACCTCTCTACGAAGCTTTATCCTCTCAACCCCTCGACTGGTCAAAAATTCACGTTTTCTGGGGAGATGAGCGCTACGTTAGTCCCGATCATCCCGACAGTAATCAACGCATGGCCCGGTTAGCATGGCTCGATCGCATACCGATCCCGGCCGCTAATATTCATCCCATGCCCACGGACGAAGCCGATCCCCACCTGGCCGCCCAAAAATACGATGATCATCTCCGCCAATGGTTTGGGGTCAATTCTCCAGATTTTCCCGTTTTTGACCTGATTTTATTGGGAATGGGCGATGATGGTCATACTGCCTCCCTCTTTCCCCACACGGCAGCTTTAACGGTGAGCGATCGCTGTATCAGCGTCGGCGAGAAAGACGGCAATCCCCGCTTAACTTTTACTGTTCCCCTGATCAATCAGGCCCGTTGTGTGATCTTTATCGCTGCTGGCGAAAGTAAACGCCCCGCTCTACATGAGATTTTCTCTGCTTATGGTGACTCTTTCTCCTATCCTTCTCGTCTCATCCACCCCCAGGCCGGGGAATTATATTGGTTACTCGATGCGGCCGCTGGTTCCTCTTTTGTCTAGAGAATAGGGAATTTCAACTAAAACCCCAAGAGCCTAAAACCCTAAAACCTAATCTGCTTTTTTACTTTAAAAATGATCGTTTGTCCTAATTGCGAACATATTAACCCCGATGAGGCCAGTCAATGCGAGGCCTGTTATACCCCCTTACCTCGGATGTCTTCCTGTCCTAGTTGTGGGGCAACCATCCAAACTGATGCCACCTTTTGCGGTCAGTGTGGCTACAATTTACAGCCTAATTCTGCTCCCCTGGTGGCAGCCGAGGCCGAATCGGAACCGGAATTGGAACCTGAACCCGTCCCACCGGTCCCCACAGCCACCGTCGCCTCGATCGCACCTCCTCCTGTTGCCCCCCCACCGGTTCCGGCTGCCACCCGCTTGCAGACGGAAATGGCTAGTCTCCAACACCTGCAAACCGATAGCAAAATTGAATTACCCCTACATCTATCGGTAATTCATATCGGCAAACCGAACGATCGCATTCCCCCCGATATCGATGTTTCCGGTTTTCCCGATTCTGATATCGTCTCCCGGGTTCATGGCGATATCCGCGTCGAAGGGGGCATCTATTACCTCGAAGACACGGGCAGCGCCAACGGAACCTACGTTAATCACAATCCCCTACCCCCCGGCAATCGTCATCGTCTTCGGGCAGGCGATCGCATTTCCCTCGGTAAAGGGGACAAAATGACTTTTATTTTCCAAATGTCTTAAAAGAGGTTAGGGATTAGGGATTGAGGGTGATAGGGAAATTTCAGCTAAATTCCCCACTTGCCACCTCCCACTTCCCCAGTGAAAATTATGCGTACAAATTGGCGAATCGGCTCTTTATTGGGCATTCCTCTCTATATTGATTCCTCCTGGTTTCTGATTTTGGCTTTTGTCACCCTGATCAATGCCACCGATGCAGAAATTCAGTCTCTGGCTGGTCAGAGTTTCGGTTTAGCGTGGTTACTTGGTTTAATTATCGCTTTATTGCTGTTTATCTCGGTTTTACTCCACGAATTAGGTCATAGTTTCATGGCTCGCTCCCAAGGCATTGAGGTCAATTCCATTACCCTGTTTCTCTTTGGAGGTATGGCCTCGATCGAGCGAGAATCGCGGACTCCTCCAGAGGCCCTGCAAGTAGCGATCGCTGGACCCCTTGTCAGTTTTCTCCTGTTTTGTCTCCTATCCCTAGCCAGTCACTTACCCTATTTAAACGCTAATTTAACCTATATATGCGGTCATTTAGCGATAATTAACCTGTTTTTGGCTCTATTTAATCTTATCCCCGGTTTACCCCTCGATGGCGGTCAAATTTTCAAAGCAATGGTCTGGCAAGCAACTGGCGATCGCTGGAAAGGTTTACATTGGGCTGCGATCAGTGGTCAATTCATCGGTTGGTTAGGGATTATTTTAGGGATTTTCTTGGTTCTCTTGACGGCAGCTGTGGGGGGTGCCTGGTTAGGATTAATGGGCTGGTTTATCCTCAGAAATGCCCGCGCCTACGATAATTTGACTAATTTGCAGGAAAGTCTCCTCAATTTGCAAGCCGGAGAGGTAATGAGCAGAAATTTGCGGGTTTTAAACGCCCATCAAACCCTAGAGGAATTCGTCGAAGAATACGTTTTAGACCAAGCGGCCGCCAATACTGCTTATTTTGCCGCCTCCGAGGGGCGTTATCGGGGATTAATTCGGGTGGTAGATTTACAGGCGATCGAGCGCAGTTTCTGGTCAGAAAAACAACTGCTTGATATTGCCCATCCCCTCGGGGAAATTGCCACTGTTGAGGAAAAAACCCCCTTAGTGACAGTGGTGCAGAAATTGGAAACTATCCCAGACCGCATGATCACGGTGTTAACACCGGCCTCCGCCGTAGCGGGAGTAATCGATCGCGGCGATATCCTCAAGGCAATTGCGATTAAATACCAACTTCCCCTAGAGGAAACGGATATTAAACGCGCTCGCGAGGGAGTTTACCCCAGTTATTTGCCCTTAAATGTCATTGCTGCCGCTCTTGACAAGAGTGAACGGCCAAAAATCGGCGAACCGTCCTTAATGTCCTGACCTAGAGGGGATAAACGATAATAATCTTGAATGTGGCTAATGCGAAAATTTCCTCGCTGGTTAGTCTGCCACAATTTCCCCGTTTCCACCTCTAAACAACTTAACCAACCTTTGCCGTAGGCCCAAGTATCGATACAAATGGCATGGCCGAGATTAACCGGTTTACCGCTTTTTTGGCTGGTATGGCCACAAATCATGGGTTTTCCCGAACTATGGGCCGCGGGATCTTGAAATTTCTCCCAAAAGAGTTTGTATTCTGGTTGTCTGGCCAGGGGTAGATGGGGATCGAGACCAGCGTGAACAAATAAATGATTTGCAGTTTCGTAGCTATTTATACAGACTTTTCCTAAAAAATCCCAGTGAGATTCGGGAATTTTAATTAGGTGGCCTTCGCTATAGGATTCTAGGGTGGCTTTACCGCCTTTTTCTAACCAGAGACGCTGTTTGAAGGGGTTGTGACGGGCTTGCAGCATGATAATCTCGTGATTACCTTTGAGGGGAATCAAATTGCCCTGTTTATGTAGGGAAATCAGGCGATCAATCACCCCTTTCGAGTCTCTGCCCTTATTAACGTAATCACCCAGGGTGATTAGAGTATCTTGCGGTTTGGGATTGACGATCTCTAGCAAGTGATCTAGAGCTTTCGAGCAACCATGAATATCGCCGATCGCTAAGGTTCGCATGAGGATTTGGTAGGGGATTAGGGCATAGGTAGAGGTAAAAGTATTAAAAAAGTCTGTTCACGACAGACAGCGATTATCGGTGATCTTGCTTGGGGTAACAAAAAGGCTTACAGTGAAATGTACCATAAATTATCAAATCTACTAAATTAATTAAGCTGTGCCGAAAGTTGTTATTGCAGGTAACTGGAAAATGCACAAAACCCAGAGAGAAGCTTTGGAGTTTTTGCAAGATTTTAAATCCCATCTAGAGGAAACCCCGGAAGACCGAGAAGTGGTTCTTTGTGCGCCTTTTACAGCTTTAGCTGTCCTCTCTAAAACCCTCCACGGCGGTCGTATTCGCTTGGGGGCGCAAAATGTCCACTGGGAAAAATCGGGGGCTTATACGGGCGAAATCACGGCGGATATGTTAACCGAAATCGGGGTTCACTATGTGGTTATCGGTCATAGTGAGCGCCGGCAATATTTTGGCGAAACCGATGAAACCGCCAATTTAAGGGTTATATCTGCCCAAAAACATGGTTTAACCCCAATTCTCTGCGTGGGAGAAAGTAAAGCTCAAAGAGATGCCGGAGAAACGGAAAAGGTAATTATCAAGCAAATTCAAGCAGGTTTAGTCAATGTTGACCAAAAAAACCTCGTTATCGCCTACGAACCCATCTGGGCGATTGGCACGGGGGAAACCTGCGAAAGCGAGGAAGCGAACCGCGTTATCGGTTTAATTCGGCAACAATTAGACAATCCCGAAGTCACCATTCAGTACGGTGGTTCTGTAAAACCCGATAATATCGATGAAATTATGGCTCAATCGCAGATAAACGGGGTTTTAGTCGGTGGGGCTAGTCTAGACCCCGCCGTATTCGCTAAGATTGTTAATTATCGTTAATCGATGCTGCTGCCATGACGCGATTTTCCAAAACCCCGATGCCTTCTATTTCCACCCGAACCTGATCCCCCACCTGCAGCGGTCCGATTCCTTCGGGAGTTCCCGTTAAAATCACATCCCCCGGCAGCAGGGTCATCACTTGGGAGATATAAGCCACCAAGACATCGGGGGGAAAGACCATATCGCTGAGATAACTGCTTTGTTTGGGGTCGCCGCCATCATTGAGAAAAGTGGTTAATTGCGCCCCGATACTCAATTCCCGGACAATCCAGGGGCCGAGGGGACAAAAACTGTCAAATCCTTTCGCCCGGGTCCATTGGCTATCTTTTTTCTGTAAATCCCTAGCGGTGACATCGTTAGCAATGGTATAACCCCAGATTTTGCTTCTGGCCTGGGCTGTGGTGCAGTTTTTAGCGGTTTCTCCGATAATTAATGCCAATTCTCCTTCATAATCTACTCTTTGGGATTGGGGCGGATAGAAAATCGTTTCACCATCGGCGATAATTGTCGTCGGTGGCTTGAGAAATAAAAGCGGTTCTTCTGGTACAGGTGTTCCCATCTCGGCGGCGTGGGCGCGGTAATTCTTGCCCACAGCAATAATTTTCGACGGGAAACAGGGGGCTAATAGTTGGTAGCTATCAGATTCTAATTCTAGTTTGGTTAGTTGCCCTCCTTGCCAGGGAGGGGCATCAAAGACGGCAACGCTACGGTTTAGCTGTAACAGTCCGTAGAAGATTTGTCCTTGACGATGTTTCACTCGTACATAGCGTTGCGCCATATTTTTCTGGGAATGACTAGCGATCGACTCTCGGATAGTAGTATGATCATATATCCTTGCTTCTTTATTAAAAGCTAGAGAGTTATGAAAATCAATTAACTCCTGGCCTTGACAAAGAAGCCTTCTAGTCCATAAGGATTCTGACATGAGCAATAACTACGAAACTCTTTACATTCTCCGTCCCGATTTAGGGGAAGAAGTCGTTCAGCAACAAGTGGAACGTTATCGAACTCTGATTAGCGAACACAGCGCTACAGACATTGAAGTTAAGGTGTGGGGTAAAAAACGTCTGGCCTATCCCATCAAAAAACTCAATGATGGTGTCTATGTGCAGATGAATTATCAGGCAACCGGCAAACAAGTCGCCCCCATGGAACGCACCATGCGTTTAAGTGATGAGGTTATTCGTTATTTAACCCTAAAACTCGATCGCGTGGTGGCCCCCCCTGCCGATTTATCTCCCTTAACGGAAATTCCGCCCTCTCCTATCACCGAAGCGGTGGTGGAAGATGACGGTATCTCCGCTGAAGATTAATTATAGTCACAACTGTGTCGGATCAATGCCCAATTCCCGTAATCGGGCAAAAGCGCGATCGCGTTCTTGTTGTGCTTGGTTGCGTTCCTCAAAGAGGGTTTCAGGGTCTTTAAATCGTTCCCCATCGGGATAAAAGACCTCTAAACCCTCTTCAAACATCTCAAACCGAATCCCTAGGATTGGGGAAGTCCAGGGCAAATTCAAGGCCGTTACTGGGAAAAAATCCTCTTGCTGATTGGCCCGCACCAATCCCCAGAAATCATGGGAGTCTGGGTCATAG
>VYMC01000101.1_pt1 | contig 41744 bp, 41 predicted proteins | sample 5115301 | NCBI WGS metagenome assembly VYMC01 (sample SAMN12291802, study PRJNA351875) | freshwater metagenome | isolation source: freshwater lake | place: USA: Michigan, Wintergreen Lake | collected 2013-08-08 | reverse complement strand
GGGATTAAATTCTCGATTAAACTCACCCATAGACAAAACCTGATTTTGCAGTTCCTTGGTTCTTCTTGTCACCAATATTATTTTTTGTCTTAAATAACCTGCTGAATGTAGGTTGTATGGTTTATCATTTTACTGGAGATGGGCTTCAATTTTGTACTTTAAGGGAATATTGCAATGACTATTATGATAACAAGAACACACATCCTGTTTTTTCAGTCGATGGAATTTGTTCTGATACTTCTGCTGCGAGAGAAAGACTGTTAAAATACGCAGAGACAAGCTATAGTACATTATCTAGCAACTGTGAACATTTTGCTTATGATGTTCTGACAGGAAAAAAACGCAGTCCCCAATTGTTTGCCGCATTAATGGGTGCGGCAGCAGTAGCAGTTGCTGGATTGTTTGCCCTCCGCGATGACGGGAATCGATAAATCTAAACTATCGATTTAAAATTTCAATTCACCAACTAAAGACGGTCTCTAAAAATACCTCATTGGTAGTGGAATGACACAACCAAGATAACCTAATAGATTTCAGGCTAAATTTTTATCTAGTCAAGATGCTCCTGTTTTCTAATAGACTGGGTTAGCTGTGTAATATTATCCCACTACCAAGTGATTTTGTTGATTAATAAGCACCCTTACCGAAAAGAACAATTCGCAGGGTTTCCACTAAGATATCTAGGTCTAAATTCAAAGACCAAGTCTGTATTGGGAATATCATCGGCCAATACCTCCACCGCACCGGAATCGGTGTTGGTTAAAGCAACTGCTCTTTAGGTTGCCCAAAACCCCCGTCGGTGAGCGGTTATGCGTCTATCCAGATGCTGCCGTCTTCGATGCGAAGGGGATAAACGGGTAAAGCTTGGGGTTGAGAAACTGCCGCCATCGCTTTGTTAACCACGGGGGGCCAGGTAATCCAATCTTTGACAGCACCACTACAGAGATCAAACGAACTACGATGCCAAGGACAAACGATCGCGCCGTCCTCGCTAATTTTGCCTTTCGTCATCGATAATTTTAAATGAGGACAAAGATTGCCAACGGCGTGGAATTGACCGTTATTGTTAATCAAGAGAATGGAACTGTCCCCCACTTTTACCACTTGACGAGCGCCGGGGGCAAGGGAATCTACAGATAATACTTTTGTCCAACTCATATTTTTATTTAACCAAGGGAGAGATCGAGAATCGTTTCGGGGTAATTTTGGGTAATAATATCCTGTTTAGCCCATTGTTGGTAATCTTGCAACAATTGACTCATTAAACGCTGTTTAATCCGCAATAAAACCCCTTTTAGGAGACTATTGCCGGTGATTTCTAACAACGGACGCGGGGTTAACCATAATGGCGGTGGTAGAGCGACTTTCACCTCAAGATTGGCTTTTCCCGCTAGATAGGTTTGATTATTTTTTTCCACAGGAGCGAGTTTGCCTTTAACATTGAGGCTAAAGCGATCGTTGATATAATCAATACCTTTGATCTGACAGTCTTCTGATTGCAAAAATATTGTCCCCTCAGAGGTGGCCCAGACATTGAGAATAACCGTGGGCTGAAAATAGTACATATTCAAGAAGTTTAGGGGACGCATTTTTAGGCGAAACCGATTCTCAGACAAGTTTTCCGTTAAGCTAGTCTCAACGATAGCCTGTACTAATCTTTGCGGTTGGCGCAGATAATGCTGAATCGGGATGGTTTGTTCAGCAACAACAATTTCTAGGGATTCGGCAGCAGTAAAAGTTACTTCCATACGTTGGTTATCTTAAATTTGTCTCCCTTCTTAATTTTACTTTACAAAACTTATGCTTTTCGACAGTCCAGATGTAGCAATTTTACCGCTAAGAGGGGACACAAACCAGATTTTTGCCCAAAGTTAGGCTTTTTTCAGTGATCAGTGATCAATGGGGGGTTTTAAGTCAAGAGTGGGAGAGAAGGGAGAAGGGAGGGAGAAGAAGGGAAGTTAAGTCCAAAAAACTAACAGCCTCTACAATGATGACAAGTGAGACCTCTAGGGACAGGAAAATGATTATAATGAAGCCGATAGAGTCAGTTAAACTCTTCATTGCCGACGATCACGAGATAACCTGTTTAGGACTCAAGACTTTAATTTCCCAGCAGCCGCATTGTCAGGTGGTGGGAATTGCGGTTAATGGTCAATAGGCGATCGACTTGGCGAAAAGTTGTCAACCAGATGTAATTATTTCAGATATAGGGATGCCTGTCTTAGATGGACACAGCGCCGCTATTCAAATCAAACAATTCTACCCTTATGTCCGCATTATCGCCTATAGTTCTTTGCCAAAGCTTCCAATGGAAAAAAATAATCAAAGTACAGCTTTTGACCTATAATGCTCTAAAGATATATCTTCCCAAGCTCTAATCAAAGCGATCGATGACTTGGGAAAATTAGCACAAGCGGACAAATCTCAATTCCGTCGAGTCGGATAGTTAACTAAGTTTTTCTTCAGGAAAAGTTGCTTGAAACTCATCGAGTAATTCATCCAACTCCTCAAGAGCTTGATTAACATCTAATCTCAGGCCGCCAATGTCGGGTTTATCGCGCAATTGCAGTAAATAATCGCGTTTATTAGCCATTTGTTTCACTTTATCGATCAAGCTGGTTTTATCCATAATTCACCCTCTGGTACTGACTGCGATTATATCTCAGTCAGCCCGTATCAGTGGATCTGCTCCAAAAATCAAAAATCTTCTCTTGGGTGAGGAGACAGGAGGTTCCCAGGCTCTCTTGGGTTTGGTGGGTAAAATGTGTTCTAAGATATAGTCTGGCGAGCAAGTGGAATGAACCACAGAGACACAAAGGACACAAAGATCGCTCCTATGCAAGTTAAACTGATCACACAAAGAATAAGAGAGCAACTCCGACAGAGGAGGATAAAAAAGACAAGAGACAGCTAACTGATAACTGATAACTGATAACTGATTTTCCTATGTCTCCTCTAGATTCTCATTGCACAGAAATAACTACCGTTGCTGATCCTATTTATCTAGAAATATTTAAAAATCTCTATCAATTTATTGCCGAAGAAATGGGGATTACTCTCCAAAATACGGCAGCAAGTGTCAATATTAAAGAACGCCTAGACTTCTCCTGTGCTATCTTTGATGAGGTGGGAAATTTAATCGCTAATGCTCCTCATATTCCCGTCCATTTAGGCTCTATGGCCGATAGTGTTAAAAGTTTAATTCAGGATAAAGGTGAGACGATTCGTCCAGGGAATGTTTATCTGGCTAATAATCCTTATAATGGCGGTACTCACCTGCCAGATGTCACAGTAATTAGTCCTATTTTTGACCGCCAAAATCAGGAAATATTATTTTATCTTGCCTCCCGGGGACATCAAGCTGATATCGGTGGAATTACCCCCGGTTCTATGGCTCCCCATTCTGTCCATATTAGCGAAGAAGGAATTTTATTCGATAATTTTTTGCTGGTAGCAGCGGGACAGTTTCGGGAACAAGAATTAATTAATCACTTAACTAATAGTCCTTTTCCTGCACGCAATATCGCCCAAAATATTGCCGATTTTCAGGCACAAATAGCCGCTAATGCCAAGGGGGAAAGAGAATTACATAATATGGTTGATCGCTACGGATTAGCTATGGTTAAAGCCTATCAACAGTTTGTTCAAGATAATGCCGAATTAGCGGTTAGAAAAGCCATATCTGTCTTAAAAGATGGTGAATTTACCTATTATCTGGATAACGGTGCTGTCATCAAGGTCAGGATTATCATAGATATTGATAATTGTCAAGCAACCATTGATTTTACTGGCACATCTGACCAGTTAAATAATAACTTTAATGCACCCCTGGCAGTGACAAGAGCGGCGGTTTTATACGTTTTTCGTACCCTTGTGGAGGAGGCAATTCCTTTAAATGCTGGCTGTTTCAAACCCCTCCATTTAATTATCCCATCTGGCTGTTTTCTTAATCCCGTTTATCCGGCGGCCGTAGTAGCTGGAAATGTGGAAACTTCCCAGGCAATAGTTAATACTTTATACGGTGCTTTAGGCATTCAAGCAGCCAGTCAAGGAACAATGAATAATTTCACTTTTGGCAACCAAGAATATCAATATTATGAGACTATTTGCGGCGGTTCTGGTGCGGGGGCAAATTTTGCGGGAACCGCTGCCGTACAAACCCAGATGACTAATTCCCGTCTCACCGATCCAGAAGTACTAGAAATGCGCTATCCTGTCTTAGTAGAAAGTTTTAGCATTCGTCACGATAGTGGCGGAAAGGGACAATATTCTGGAGGAGATGGTGTAATTAGAAGGATTAAATTTCAAGAGGCTATGACTGCTAATATTCTGTCGGGTAATCGCCGGATTCCCCCCTTTGGACTAGCGGGAGGAAAAGCCGGTAAAATAGGACGTAATGCCGTGGAAAGAAACGATGGAACTATCGAAGAATTGCCCAGTACTGCTACTGTAGAAATGAACCCCGGTGATATTTTTATTATTGAAACCCCCGGCGGTGGTGGCTATGGAAATTACTGAACGATAACTTTAATTTTAATTAAGTACCTAAGCAAAATTAAGTAAGTGGTTATAATTAAATTAAAGACCGATCCCCCCTTATTAAGGGGGGTGTCTGACGATTTACTGATTAAATCATGACAATTATCTTAGCGATCGAAACCAGTTGCGATGAAACGGCTGTGGCTATTGTTAACAATAACCAGGTGTTGAGTAGTGTGGTTTCTTCTCAAATTTATCTCCATCGTCTCTATGGCGGTGTTGTGCCGGAAATGGCCTCTCGACAACACCTAGAAACCATTAATTTTTGTCTAGAAAAAGCTTGGCAAGAAACGGGTTTAACTTGGTCAGAAATTGATGGAATAGCCGCCACAGTTGCTCCCGGTTTAGTAGGTGCTTTAATGGTGGGAATGACAGCAGCCAAAACCCTCGCTATTATTCACGATAAACCCTTTATCGGTATTCATCATCTCGAAGGTCATATCTATGCTTCTTATCTCGCTGAATCTGATCTTAAACCTCCTTTTTTATCTCTTTTAGTCTCTGGGGGTCATACCAGTTTAATCCATGTGCAGGCCTGCGGTAAATATCAACAATTAGGAACCACTAGAGATGATGCAGCCGGAGAAGCTTTTGATAAAGTGGCACGATTATTAAACTTAAGTTATCCCGGTGGTCCGATAATCGATCGCATTGCTAAAGATGGTAATCCCCAAGCTTTTCCCTTACCTGAAGGTAAAATATCTTTACCCACCGGCGGTTTTCATGCCTACGATTCCAGTTTTAGCGGTTTAAAAACTGCTGTTTTGCGCTTAGTAGAGAAATTTGAGCCAGATAATTTACCCGTAGCTGATATAGCCGCTAGTTTTCAAGATACGGTAGCCAGAAGTTTAACCCGTCGGACAATCAATTGTGCCTTAGATTATGGCTTAAAAACTATCGCGATCGGGGGAGGAGTAGCTGCTAATAGTGCCTTGAGAAATCATCTGGAAACTGCCGCCAAAAATCATCATTTAACCGTCTATTTTCCGCCGCTTAAACTCTGTACCGATAACGCTGCTATGATTGCTCGCGCTGCTGTTGATCATTATGATCTTGGTCATTTTTCTGACCTTTCTCTCGGTGTTCGTTCCCGTTTACCTTTAAGCGAAGTTATGCAATTATATAATATTAGTTTGTAGCCGTCGGTCTTGAATCAGTTATCAGTGATCAGTTATCAGATATGAGTTTTCAGTTCACTGTTTACTGATCACTGAAAAAAAGCTCCCCACTCTCCTATACCTTGTAAACAGGATTTAGTCTGACCTATAGTCGCACAAGTCCACCCTACAATTGCTCAAATGTTTGGCTTTTTAAATCTCAATAAACCCCCCGATTGGACTTCTCACGATTGTGTGGCCAAAGTCCGCAAAATTCTTAAGACAAAACGAGTCGGCCATGGCGGAACTTTAGATCCTATGGCTACGGGAGTTTTACCGATCGCCGTCGGGTCTGCCACCCGATTACTGCCCTATTTACCCGAAAATAAGGCTTATCGGGCAAAAATCCAGTTAGGACTCAGCACCGATACCGATGATATTACCGGGAAAGCGATCGCTACTTGTCCCTGTGGCGATTTAACTTTAGAGGCAGTTAAGCCTTATTTAGCGGAATTTATTGGCAATATTGCCCAAATTCCGCCGATGTATAGTGCTATCCACAAGGATGGCCGCCGTCTCTACGAATTGGCTCGCAAAGGGGAAATAATCGCAGTGGAGCCTCGTCAGGTTAAAATTGACCAAATTACGGTTTTAGGCTGGTTAGAGGGGGAATTTCCACAAATAGAGCTAGATATTCACTGTGGATCGGGGACTTATATCCGTTCCCTGGCCAGAGATTTGGGCAAGGTGTTAGCTGTGGGTGGCACTTTAGCCAGTTTAACTCGCACGGAAAGCTGTGGTTTTCAATTAGCTGATAGTATTAATCTGGAAGCTTTAATGGCTAATTCCGAGGGTTTAATTTCGCCTCGTCTTGCCTTGGCACATCTAGACTGGATTTCTTTCACACCAGAGAGGGTTATCGATTGGTTTCACGGCAGAAAAATTAATCTTACCGATACAAATGTTATGAGCGGTTCTCTGGTGGCCGTGGAGTCTTTAGAGGCTCAATTTCTCGGCATTGGTGAGATAGTTGTCGCAGAAGATGAATACTATCTACAGCCTAAAATAGTTATTCAGCAATAGGGGTAATATATGGGTAGATCTCAGTTTTGTAGAAATGTCTATATTACATTTTGAGCGCACGCAATTGGCGCAATAATATTATTGTAGGGGCGAATTGCATTCTCCCTCCGGAAAGAGGCAACAGGAAAGGGAAAAATATGTATAATTGATTCTCTCTGGGTACTTAATAAACACTTTTTCTACATCTTAAGTATGCTTATCCAGATAAACTAAGCTTTTTTATCAACAGTATAAACCCACTGATTATGATTTTTTTTGGCGACGATTTTTTTAGAAGCAACCAAAGATTTTAGACAAAGATTTAGCATAGAAACGGGACGATTTAAGCATTGGCTCAATTCTTGAACTGTGATTCCTTGGGGATAAAATTGCATAAGTTCAAAAATTTGTGCGCTAGTATTTAATCCTTTTGTCGGACTAATAATCTTGATAGCCAAGGCTAGTAATCGGGAGAAACGACAGGCCATTAGACCCTTGTTTGTCGCTGGTTTGTTCCGATCGATCTAGCCTTTTTTTCGAGAATTTATCAGGGTTTAAAATCCTAATAAAACCCCGACGAAAATAGAGATTAATTTGTTCCCATAATCTCTTGAATAGCAGATAAAAGGCGATCAATCTCTCCATCAGTCCCGATAGAAATCCGCACATAATTCTGAATGCGAGGATGTTTGAAGTATCGCACTAATATCTGACGCTCTTTCAGTTGATTATATAACTCGCTGGCACTAATGTGGGGGGGAGAAGCGAGGATAAAATTAGCTTGCGAGTCAAAAACAATAAATCCCAACTCGCGCAAAGAAGTAATTAAACGGCTGCGGGTTTGACGGACTCTTTGCCAAACTTGCTCAAAATAATTATGGTGTTTTAAGGCTGCTGTGGCTAAAGTTTGAGCGATGCGATCTAAATTATAGGAATCACGCACCTTATCCATCTGTTCGATAATTGCCCCAGAAGCAAAACCGAAACCGACTCTTAACCCTGCTAAACTATAACTTTTCGACATGGTGCGACTAATGATGACATTATCGTAACGGGAGAGAAAATCGAGATGATTGTCATCACTAAAATCCACATAAGCTTCGTCAATTAATACCACTCCCGACGCATTAGCACAGGTTGCTTCTAAATAGTCGCGCTCAAGATGTTTACCGAGGGGAGGATTAGGAGAAGCGAGAAAAATTAATTTCGCTTCTGGACAAATAATCGGTCCTGCTAATTCAAATTTATCATTAGTGGGAAATTCGATAATATTGGCCCCGTGTACCCGGGCAATTGTCTCGTAAAGGGAATAGGTTAAATCCAAAAAAGCAACGCTTTCACCGGGGTTAACAAAGGTACGCAGGGCGATATTGAGGATATCATCAGACCCATTACCTGCGATAATGCGATCAGCTGTTATGCCGTATAGTTCCGCCGCCGTTTGCCGTAACTCTTTGGAGATAGGATCGGGATAGAGTCGGACTTTCTCTAATTGCTCTTGCAAGGGGGCAAAAATTTCCGCCGGTGGGGGATAAGGATTCTCATTGGTGTTAAGTTTGGTAAATCCCGCAGTTTGGGGCTGTTCTCCCGGAGTGTAAGCGGGGGTTTGACGAACACAATCGCGTGTAGGTAGCATGAACTCTCTGGGGCGGCAATTTCTAGCAAGCTTTTTATTATAGCTGATTATCAGGGGTTGAATAGATGTCAACCCCTACTGGTAAAACTAATTAAGGTTCTACCCAACGGCCATCGGCTTTAATTAAATTAATCAACTCGCTTACACCTTCGCTTTCGGGAACCCGTTTAATTTCCTCGCGACCGCGATAAAGGGCAATATAACCGGCCTGTTTCCCCACATAACCATAGTCTGCGTCGGCCATTTCTCCCGGTCCATTGACAATACAACCCATAACGGCGATATCGAGTCCGGTGAGGTGTTGAGTCGCTGCCCGCACTTGCTGGAGGACATCTTCTAAATTAAAAAGAGTGCGACCACAGGAAGGACAGGCAACGTATTCGACCATGGTTTTCCGCAGTCCCAGGGCCTGGAGAATGCTGTAACAGACGGGAATTTCCTTTTCGGGAGCTTCCGTCAGAGAAACGCGAATCGTATCACCAATACCGTCCGCTAAGAGAGTGGCAATCCCGGCAGTGGATTTAATTCGTCCGTATTCTCCATCTCCTGCTTCAGTAACACCCAAATGCAGGGGATAATCCATACCTAACTCGTCCATGCGCTTAACCATGAGACGATAGGCGGCCACCATCACCGGCACCCTGGAAGCTTTCAGGGAAATGACCAGATTGCGAAAATCGAGGGATTCGCAGATGCGGATAAATTCTAAAGCCGACTGTACCATTCCTTCGGGGGTGTCACCGTAGGTAAAGAGCATTCTTTCGGCCAGAGAACCGTGGTTAACGCCGATTCGCATCGCTTTACCTTGATCTCGCAGGGAAACCACTAAAGGTTTCAGGGTTTCGGCAATTTTTTCGCCAATTTCATCAAATTCTGCTTGACTATACTCGCTGCGGCCGGCCTTCGGTTTCTCGAAAACGTACAAACCGGGGTTAATCCGCACTTTATCGACGTGCTTGGCCACTTCTAGGGCGATTTTCATACCGTTGTGATGCACATCGGCTACCAACGGCACAGGTTGATAGGTGGTTAGCAGTTTTTCCCTAATTTTAGCTAAAGCGGTGGCGTGAACCAGACTCGGCACGGTGACGCGGACAATTTCACAACCGACTTCATGGAGGCGACGGATACCGGCTACGGAACCATCGATATCAAGGGTATCCTCGTTAATCATCGACTGCACGACCACGGGATAACCACCACCGATGGTAACGCTACCTACCCTGACAGGACGGGTTTTGCGCCGGTGAATCGTGGTGTCGAATTCGGAGGCAGTTGCGGGGGGGTTGAACGTCGATTCCAAGGTTTGCATAGGACTATCACCAACAATCACTCTCCCTATTCTCTCAAAGAACAGGAACAGATTCTAGCCACTCTAATAAAATTGGGTTAAAACGGTCGGGACATTCATCCTGTAAACAATGACCGGCCCGTTCAAATTCTATATATTTAATTCTAGGATTAAGGGAGACAAAACCCTGGGCTAACTGGACGGGAACCATGCGATCTTGTTTGCCCCAACACAATAAAATCGGGATTTCTAAGCGTGGTAAAATTAACCTTGCCGGTGGACAATATTCGGGATGATTGACAGCTTGTGCTAGGGAAATAAAGGCCTCGGCTGCCCCCTCATCTAGGGTTGCGGCGGCGATAATTTGTACTAATTCGTCGCTGACTGCTTTCTTGTCTTCGTAGGCGATTCCTGTCCATTTTTTCAAGACTTGCGGACGACGCAGATAGTAAAAAATAGGTTTTAATAGCCAAGGCGAAGTGAAAAAGTTTTCGATGGGAGTGACGATATTTAATAACCAATCGGCAATCATTTCCCGCCGGCGACTGACATCGGGTAAACTGAGCATAACTAATCCGGCTACCATTTCTGGGTATTTACCCCCTAGGGCTATACTAACTAAAGAACCGATCGAATTTCCCACTAATACCACTGGTCTATTGATAAAAGTTTGCCAGAAATCGTGTATTTGTTCCACCCAGAGATTAACGGTATAGGGAACCTGCACTTTACGCGAACCACCGAAACCTAATAAATCTACCGCATAAACTCGATGATTTTGGCTGAGAATAGGAATATTATGGCGCCAATGTTCGATCGCCGCTCCAAATCCGTGCAGTAAAATTAAAGGGGGATTATCGACATCTTGGGGGTTTTTTGTCGGCATAAAACTATAACGAATTTGCCAACCGCGCCACACCCAATCCCGTTGATAACCGATACGTTCTGTCCAAGCTGGTGAAGTTGTCACTTAAGTCAAACAATTAAGAGGTTTTCAGGAAATATCACTCTAAGTAGGTAGGCGTTAAAAATTATCAGATGCCCCCCTTATTAAGGGGGGACTAAGGAGGGATCGGCACCCCCCTTATCAAGGGGGGCAGGGGGGATCGAACCTAAAATCCATTTTTAATTTAATTATAACCAGCTACTTAGTTTTATCATACTGGTTTCCCCGTCCCTAACCCGCAGCCGAATAACATTTTTGTACTACTTTTCCCAAATATATTTAAATCTAGGGTTGATCTAGCCTATGCTAAAAAGGGGGGGATTAAAATCGCTCCTAGACTTTAATTGCAAATTTAGGATACTGCACAGATGGGCAATCTATTTGATGATGTTAGTCGCTTTCTTGAAACCCAACTGGAAGAATTTCTCAAAAGTCATCCCCAATTAGAATTACAGGCGCTGGTGGAACAACTGCGCGAACAGGAGCGCGATACTGCTAAACTGATTAGCGCCCTAGAAAATGAGCGTCAACGTCTCGAACAGCAAATTTTGGCCACTGCCCAAGATATCCAAACTTGGCACGCTAGAATTGATAAGGCTAAGGCCGCTGGACGGCAGGACTTAGCTAAGGCTGCTAGTGAACGCGAGGCAGCCCTATTTCGTCAGGGTAATCAACTTTGGGGACGGATGGAAGGGGTGAAAAAACGTCTGACTCAATCCCAAGAGTTACTGCAACAGGTCCAACAACGTCGTCAAGAAGTGCAAATTAAAGCCGAAAAAGCCCCTAAAAATCAGTCCCGTGACTGGGAAACCACTTTTTGGGATCAACCCCAAGAATCGGACTATCAGCGCTCAAACTACGATAATCTCGATCTAAAATTTAAAGAATGGGAAATGGAAGAAGAATTGAAAAAATTAAAGCGAGAAATGGGACGATAATTACTGTTATTAGGAAATAGGGAATTTTTCAGTTATCAGTTATCAGTTATAATTCATGATCCCTTTTTACCTTTGACTTCCTGCCAAGTATTACCGACTCCCTGTAAAACCCCGCGAATTACTAAACCAATACCCCTACCGATAACTTGGATAAGGATATAGACTACTCCATTACCCACCACCCGAAAAAAAGCGCGTAAACGAGGGGATAAAGAGTCTCTTAATTCTAAGGCGATCGAAACTAACCAGGGTATGCCTGTTAAACTGTTTAATTCTTCCTGTCGAGGGGAATAAATGGCTAGAGATTGGATTTCTCCCTCGCTATAGTGAAATAATTGATATTGACTCTCAAAGATATCTTTAGGTTCTTGCCAATATTGTTGCAGTCGGTATTTCCAAGATAATTCATTACGGATTTTAGCTAATTTTCTGGCGATGAGAAATTCTGACCGGTAAAGTTTTTGTTTGATTCTTTCCGATTCCGAGAAGTTATTGAGAATAATTACCGTTACCGCATTGGCAAGATTATGAATGAGATTTTGCAGGAGAATTTCGGCTCTGGCGATGGTTTCAGGAGCATTAGCTCGGTACTCTACTCCGTCAATAGTTAGACTATTTTCGTACAATAAATAGGAAAATAAGTCAAGAGTAAAAGGAATTTTATTGAGGATTTCTGTTTGAATTACCTCTCTTTCTTCCAGAATAATTTCGTTAAGTCTGCCTTTACTAATTTCGTCATAAACCGAGGCATTAATTTCTAAAAATTTACGGGTAACTTTCTCCCAGATATCGTAAACAATCAGATATAAGCGACTGGTTAATTCCCCGCTACTAATCTGTAAATATCTCATCTCATCGACATTTTTACGAATTTCATCGAGAACTAAATACAATAATTCCCGTTGCCGATTATCCTGTAAAACATCAATTTCAAAACTGATCTTGGTTCTGTTAATTAAAGGCGATCGAATAACTGCTAAAGTCGATTCAAAAACCGCCGAAACACAGAGGGGACGCTCGCGGCTTAAAATTGGTAATTCTCGATCGATATTGTTAATTATTACCTGGGGTGTCACTGAAGCTGAATTGTAATAGCTACCTTCGAGGGGAATTAGTTTTCTGACTAGCCATATTGCTGCTAAAAGTTCTCGTTTTCTCCCCTGCCAATAAAAGCGATCAAAGCCGGATAAAGACTGTTGATTGAGATGGAGATCAATTAAATGTAATTCACTTTCGATGCGATTTAATCCCGTTCTTCCGGCACTGATTAACCAATGACTAGGGGCTAAACTTGCACGGGTAGCAATGGTGAGAGGAGAAGGGACAACATCGTGGGATTCATCCCGGGAAATTTGCCCTAAAATGGTGATAAATTGCTCTAGGTTTGTGCCTTTGGGAATATAACCAGCGATGCCTAATTCTCTGGCGATTAGTTGCTGTCGGGAGTCGACAGGAAAGGTTAATAAAACAATTTTACTGTCGGGGTAGCGAGAGTGGAGAATTTCACAGTAGGACCAATCAAAGAGAGGATCGATAATAATAATTTCGGGGGACGGATTAAGAGTCAAGGCGAAAATTGTTTCTAAATCCCCTTCGGTGACGATACTAATATTTTCTATCTGCGACAAGGCCTGCACCAGACCCAAGCGGAAAATCGGGTCATTATCGATGATAATTAGGGTGAGAGGGCGATCGATCACAAGAGTTGCAGCCTGTCAACGGATACTATTCACAGGGTCAATTATACAGTTGTCTAGCTCATTTGTTTTGTTTATAGCCATAGAAATCGATGCGATAATCGGTAATTTTTACCCCCGTCGATGCCTCGACTTGTTTAATTAATTCCGGGGGAAGTTGGATATGCACATCGATGATTTCTTGACTGTCCAGACAATTGATGTGACTGTGAGAATCGCTGATGTTGCCGTAGAGTCTGCCGTCCCAGCGTTCCACAGATTCGATAATGCCTTGACCCGATAGAGCCTCTAGGTTTTGGTACACTGAGGTATGACCGATGTTTTTTCCTTGCCGATTGAGACGATCATAAATTTCTCGCGCTGATAGGTGTTCCTGCGCTTGCCACAGCAATTCTAAAATATAGCGACGCTGACGACTAACCCGCATTCCTAAAGTTTGACACCTTTCGATCGCATCTTCTAAACACCGGATCGGTTTTTGTTTTACCTCCACATTGTCCATAGTTGTTTCCCTTGACCTCTGCCCTAATACATACTCATTACCAGTTTAGCTTAGTCTTTCGATCGATTTCCACATTGCCCCAGTTTTTAGCCCCTCTCACGGCGGTTGTCTGATAGTAAATCCTGTTTAAAAAGTATAGGAGATTAGGGGGAAGGGAGAGGAGTTTGAGCATTTCTACTAAAATTCTCAACCTGCACAATTCTGGCTTTAAGTCAATAGCCTTTACAAAACTTAAAAAATTGCTACAAAAAAAAATGTCCCCCTTAGGGGCTTTTTTTGGGCAAGAGAATCGATACAGTACCCTGATTGTCTTGGGTTTCCGTTGATTTGAGGCTTAACGGTTAAACTAAGCCCACAGCATACCATGATCATACCAGATTAATAAATGTAGGCAACCCCGATTTACAGCCAAATTTTGGCAAATTCTGGGAAAATCAAAATCTTGTAACTTACTTTTTACATTTAACTAATCGCCTAAAGTATTTAAATATTTTAATTTTTTATCTTAAATCTATAATTTTTACTTATTTTTAAAGGCTGATCAACTAGGGTTGGGCAAAAAAGCTTGTAAGCTATGCTAAGACGCATTTTAACCACCTACCCTTAAATTAGCTCAATCTCCCCCAATCCCTTTACCGTTGCCTCTTGCCTATCCTAACCAAGAAATTAATTTTGCACGACTACTTATGAATTATCAGCCATAGAAATCCTCGTCAAGAATTTGTTCTAAGGAAAAAGGGCAGTCTAGGGGATAGGCTTCCTCTGGAGGAATCGCAATGCCAAAGTCAGCCAATTTACTTTCCTTGATGGCAATTTTGCGACCTTTAGGATAGGTTTTATCGATGGCGATTGCTAGATGAGATTTCAAAGAAGGGGTGTTTTCTAGTAAGGCGATAACTCGTTCTCTGTGTTCGACAATGGAGCTATACCAGCTAGATTTCATGCTTTCAGGGACAGATGATTGTACTTTTAATTTCAGTAAATGAGCCAGCAAAATCATTAAATTTCCTTCCAGGGCATTTTTATCTGATTTACCCAATTCTTTCAACTCCTCAACTAAATGAGATACATCTAATGCCTGAAAATCTCCTTGTTCTAACTGACCTATTGTTGTTATCAGCCATAATTGAAAATCTTGTTCATAGAGTTCTGATTTAGTTGTCATGATGGCTTCGATAATAGTTAATCTAGATTGAATCATACTCTATTTTGCAGATTTCGGATGTTGCCATCGGTAAATATTAAGTTTTATTACAGGATTCAACATTTGCGCCTATGCTCTATTCCCTTATCCTTAGGATAAGCGGTTAAAATACATCTTAGCTTAAGGACTAGAGAATATTATGAGACTAGAAAGAGAAGATTTTGATTGGGCGGTACAACAAAACCTAATTACTGCCAGCCAAGCTGAAAATTTATGGACGGCTTTTATATCCCGTTATCCCCAGGAAGATGAAGTTAATCGTCCTCGCTTTAATTTCGCTAATGTAGCCTATTATTTTGGGGCATTAATTGTTATCTCCGCCCTAGGGTGGTTTATGAACAAAGCTTGGGAGAGTTTCGGCGGTGCAGGTCTATTTTTTATCGCCCTGTTTTATGCAATTTGTTTTATTTTCACCGGGAAAAGTCTCTATTTTCAGCAAAATCTCAAAATCCCCGGCGGTCTTTTATTTAGCATGGCAGTGGCAATGACTCCCTTAGCAATCTACGGTTTACAACGCTGGACAGGATACTGGCAAGCCGGAAATATGGCCATTTATCCAGATTTCTATACCTGGACTAAAGGCAGTTGGTTTTTAATGGAATTAGGCACGATTATCGCAGGATTAATAACTTTGCGATTTGTTAAATTTCCTTTTTTAACTGCACCGATCGCTTTTAGTCTGTGGTATATGTCAATGGACTTAACCCCTTTACTATTTGGAGAGGACGAATATACATGGAGACTGCGACTGTGGGTATCCTTTTGGTTTGGAATTGCCTGTTTAATAACTGCCTATTTAATTGATGTACGTCAGCGTCGCAGTCGGGGCGATTTTGCTTTTTGGCTATACCTATTCGGATTGATTATGTTTTGGTTTAGTCTATCTCTTCTTATCGAGGATAATGAATCGCAACGATTTTTATACTGTCTGATTAACTTGGGATTGATGTTATTATCAGTCCTGCTAAAAAGAAGATTATTTGTGGTTTTTGGAGGTATCGGAGTATTTGCCTATCTTTCCTATCTCTCCTATCGTCTCTTTGCCGATTCAATTTTCTTTCCCTTTGCCCTAACCGTCCTAGGACTTGGTATTATCTATATGGGAGTTTTATATCAGCGTCATTACCCCACCTTGGCTAGATTTATTGAAAGTTATATCCCTCTCGAATGGCGCAATTTATTACCCAAAGATAGATAATTGGGAGAAATAGTTTTTCAGTGATCAGTAAACAGAAAACTCATATATGATCACTGATAACTCACATCTGATAACTGATAACTGATAATCTTCCTTCTATGCGAATACTTATCGTTGACGATGAAAACGAATTAACCGAACCCTTAGAACAAATTCTTGATCAAGAAGGCTATGACGTTGATATTGCTGATAATGGTCGGAGGGGGTTAGAATTGGCACGAGAGAATAATTATGACCTCTTAATTCTCGATTGGATGTTACCCCAGCAATCTGGATTACAAATCTGTCAATATTTACGGGATCAAGGGGACACCACTCCCGTTTTATTTCTAACCGCTAAGGATACCATAGACGATCGAGTGGCGGGATTAGATGCTGGTGCTGATGATTATTTAGTCAAACCCTTTCAACTGCGAGAATTATTAGCGAGAGTCCGCGCTTTATTGCGTCGTTCTCCCAATTTTGAAGCTAGTAACAGCAGTAAACTAAAATGTGCTGATTTAGAACTCGATAGCGAAAATCAAGTGGCCTATCGTCACGGTCGCACGATCAGTTTATCAGCAAAAGAAATACAATTATTAACTTTATTTATGACCCATCCCGGGCAACTGCTCACCCATGGACAAATTTATCAGCATCTCTGGTCAGAAGGAGAGCAACCTAATAGTAATGTGGTTCCTGCCCTGATGCGCTTGCTGCGTCGTAAAATCGAAGCAGACGGAGAAACTCCTCTAATTAATACTGTCTATGGGAAAGGCTACCGTTTCGGGGAAAATTAGGGAATGCTGAAAGATAATGAGAATAAGTAGCTGGTTATAATTAAATTAAAAATGGATTTTAGGTTCGATCCCCCCTGCCCCCCTTGATAAGGGGGGCAGGGGGGGGATCCCCCCCTTGATAAGGGGAGTGTCTGATAATTTTTAACGCCTACCTACTTAGCAACTGATTACTGATTACTGATATATGTTATCCTGCCTACAAATTGAAAATTTTACCCTCATCGATCGCTTAGAATTAACTTTCGGTAGCGGATTAAATATACTGACCGGTGAGACGGGGGCAGGAAAATCGATTATATTAGACGCGATCGATATTGTTCTCGGTGGTAAAGTCAATCATCGCGTCGTCCGTCAGGGCAGCCAACAATCAACCCTAGAAGCGACTTTTTCTCTGACTCCAGAATTAATTGCTTGGCTAGAAAGTCAGGAAATTGACCTATTGGAGGATAATAGTCTGACTATCAGCCGGGAGTTAGTAATTACTAATAATTCCTTGCGTTCTCGTTCTCGGATTAACGGAGTCGTCGCTAATCGCCAACAAATGGCGCAAATAAGAGATTTTTTGGTAGAAATCACCGCTCAAGGTCAAACAGTTCAGTTAATGGACGCTAATCGACAGAGGGAATTATTAGATCTCTACGGGGGTGAGTCGCTGCTGCGGCAGCGGGAAAAAGTAGCGACAGCCTACGCTAACTGGCAAGAAAGCAAGAATAGTTTAAATAATAGGTTGCAATCGGAACAAAATCGCCTACAGAGATTAGATTTAATAGAATATCAACTAAAAGAACTAGAATCAGCTAATTTAACTGACGCTAACGAGTTGGAACAGTTGGAACAGGAAAGAAACCGACTCTCCCACGGTGTCGATTTGCAAAATTCCAGCTATCAAGTCTATCAACTCCTCTACCAAAACGATCGCGATCAACCCGCTGTCGCTGATTTGTTAGGAAAAGCTGAAAATATCTTGACAAATATGATGATTTATGATAGTAGTTTAGAGCCAATTTTAGAGATGGTGCGATCGGCATTAAATCAGGTGGTGGAAGCGGGACAGGAAATCAACGTTTATGGGGATAGTCTAGAGGCAGATCCCGATAGATTGAACGAAATAGAAGAGAGAATTGTCCAACTTAAGCGCATTGGTCGCAAATATGGCCCAAGTTTAGCCGAAGCGATCGATTATTATCAGAAATTACAGCAGGAATTAGCGGAGTTGACGGGAGAAGGACAGTCCATTGAGGAATTAGAAAAAATTTGTCAGCAACAGGAAAAAATCTATCGAGAAACTAGCACCCAGTTGACCTTTTTGCGACAAGAAACCGCTAGTCAACTAGAAAAACAATTGGTACAGGAATTAAAACCTTTAGCCATGGAAAAGGTGATTTTTGTCTGTCGGATTGCTCCGGGTAATCCTAGCAGTCTGGGAGTCGATCAAGTGGGATTTTATTTTAGTCCCAATCCGGGGGAAAAAATCCAACCTTTATCCAGTACCGCTTCCGGAGGAGAAATGAGTCGTTTTCTCCTAGCGTTAAAGTCCTGTTTTTCCCAATCCCAATCGGCAGCGGCAACCCTGATTTTTGACGAAATCGATGCGGGAGTATCGGGAAAAGTTGCTCAAGCAATTGCCGATAAATTAGATCAATTAGGTCAACAATATCAGGTTTTATGCGTCACTCATCAACCCCTAGTGGCTGCTTTAGCTGATCACCATTTTCAAGTTTATAAACAAATGATTGCCGAAGATAATTCCACTAATCTCTCGGAAGTTCGCACGGTTGTTCGGGTTACTTCTCTCGTAACCTTGAAATTGACTGATTAACCAACGTCCTACCTGACTTTGATCCTTGCTGCGTGCCTGTTGTAAAGCTGACTCTAAAACCGCAAGTTTTAAATTAGGTAAAACCTTTGATATGTCAATTCTTTTGCTACCTCGATCGATTATTTCAAAAGCGAATATTTGGGGATAATCGACGTTAACACTCCAGTATTCACTAACCCCTAATTCTTCGTAGGGTAAGCGTTTATTGCCTAAGTCATCATTAAGGGTAGATTTTGAGATTTCAATGGCTAAATCTGGTGGGGGATACTGATTTAAATCAATCAGTGAAGTACCGTAGGGAATTAAATTAGCTTTCTCCGCAAAATAATAAGATATATCCGGTTGGACTTCTCGATAACCCGACTTGCGAAAACTGCAATTATCTTTGGCACTAAAGGCCAGATTTTTTAGGGTAGCATAGAGACTAACAGCGAAGATCAAAATAGCATGATCGCTGGCATGATCGTTACCAATAGGAGTCATTTCTAATCGATAATAGCCATTGTAATAATAACTTTTTCCTTGATTTTCTTAACCTTGAAATTGACTGATTAACCAACGTCCTACCTGACTTTGATCCTTGCTGCGTGCCTGTTGTAAAGCTGACTCTAAAACCGCAAGTTTTAAATTAGGTAAAACCTTTGATGTATCAATTCTTTTGCTACCTCGATCGATTATTTCAAAAGCGAATATTTGGGGATCATCTACCTTAACACTCCAGTATTCACTAACTCCTAATTCTTCGTAGAGTAAGCGTTTATTGCCTAAGTCATCATTGAGGGTAGATTTTGAGATTTCAATGACTAAATCTGGAGGGGGATACTGATTTAAATCAATAATCGAAGTCCCATTTGGTATCAGATTCGCTTTCTCTCCTAGATAGTAAGATATATCTGGCTGCACTTCTCTAATTCCTCTTTTGCGATAGGAACAAGTGGGGAGTCCTTGAAAAGGAATTTCTTTGAGGATAGCGTAGAGACTCACCCCCAAAAAAACAACGTGATGATCTCTAGCGTGTTCAAATCCAATAGGAGTCATTTCTAATCGATAATAGCCATTGTAATAATAACTTTTTCCTTGATTTTCTGGGAAGTTGTTAATCGCTTCTAAGTATTCTTCCCAACTAGCTTTAATCCATCGGTCAGTTATCCCCCTAGTTTCTAGCTGTTGCATAGTTATCCGATCCCGCTTTGAACTTTTTCTGTAATTATAGCAACTATTGCTCAAATCAGAACCAGGGAACTGAGCAAGTATAATGATAGAATAGATTAATTGAGAAAAAATAAGCCCAATTATGACCACAACTTATGATTATATAATTATCGGTGGTGGTATCACCGGTTCCGCCTTAAGTTATGAACTAGCTAACCTAGGCAGTCGAGTCCTTTTATTAGAAAAAGAAACCCATCCCCTCAACGCCACTTTCTACAGTTACGGGGGTTTAGCCTATTGGTCAGCTACCACAGAAATCCAGAGAAAATTATACCAAGAAGGTCGAGAAATTCAGCGCAATTTATCCCAGGAATTGGGCATAGATAACGAATACCAGGACATAGAGTTAATTCTCACCGTTAACCCCGAAGATGACCCAGCCACTGTGGCCGAAAAATTTGCTATCTTTGCTATTACTCCCGAAATTCTTGATCCGCAGGCAGCGATCGCTTTAGAACCTCTATTAAATCCCGCAGCTATCTCCGGAGTTTTACGACTACCCCACGGTCACATTAACGCCGAAAAAACTAATCTTGCCTATCAACAAGCTTTTCTGCGTCTGGGAGGCACGATTATTCGGGAAACTGTTATCGAGTTGATTGAAACTGCATCGAGAATTACCAGCGTAAAAACTCCTAAAAATAATTATTCTGCGGGGGAAACTATCGTCTGTGCGGGGGGATTAACCCGGTCTTTACTGCAAAAATCTGGTATTGCTGCTCCCGTCTATTTTACCCATGCCCAGGTGATCAAAATTCCCCCCACTGAGATCAAATTAAACACCCTAGTTATGCCCGCAATTGCTGCCAGATTGCTATTAGAGCAAAAAATCACCCAACTAGAAAAGCAGGGCATTTGGCAGAGAGAAACCCCAGAAATAATTGCCAGTGTTTTAGAAACGGGGGCGGTACAATTCCGGGATCAAAGCCTTTATCTAGGGCAAATTAGCGCCATTATCACCGATCCAGACGCGATTTTAAACCCTCTGGCGGGGGAAAAAGCAATACGGGCCGCCGTGGGGACATTGCTACCCTCTTTAGCCTCTCTCCCCGGCAGCTGTCATCATTGCCTAGTGGCTTTTGCTCCCTCGGGACGGCCCCTAGTGGGAGCGATCGCCGATAAAGTAGGATTGCAGGTATTTTCTGGTTTTACCAGTACACTTGTATCGGCTCCGCCCCTAGCCCGACGTTTTGCGCGTCATCTGCTGGGGGAAAATGACGAAATAATTACAAAAGTCAAGAGAGAAATTAACTGATGGTTGCCATTAATCCTAATCGACTTTTTCCAACTGCCAAAGAATTTGGTTTCCCTCCCGTCTGACCCGGGAGATTACCCAATTTCGCCACGGCCAATGGTCGCCTCGACTGGTAACGGCCCCCGGATTAATGTCCATTAAATCGGCCACTTCGGCGCTGGTAATCAAATAACCGCGATTGGCCACTTCATCGGCAATGCGTAGGGTTTCGATGAGATTTCTTAACTGGTCAACTCTTTCTCCCCGGGGTAATTGGATTTCATCGCCAGCGCTATTAGGTGGTTCATTCATGGTGATGGTCTGGTCAAAGTCGATTAACAATAGAAATTGTCGGTTGAGGCAAACAAGCAAGCTTACCCTATCGTTATTCTATCGATTTCATCAATAATAGTCCCCATCAAAACAGTCCTATCTTCTCGAATCTTACCGTCACATCTTTACTAAAACCCTAAAAACCCCTTGACAAAAAAAACAAAATATAGTAGGTAAATCAGGGAAAGTGGTTAGCGGTCAATGATCACTGATCACTGAAAATAACTACTGTAAAATTGGAATAGCCTTTTCCCCCGGAAAAAAATCCCCATCCATGACCTTAATCCTCTACAACACCCTCAGTCGTCGCGAAGAACCCTTTACCCCCCTCATCCCCGGCATGGTCTCCATGTATTGCTGCGGCATTACCGTCTATGATTATTGCCATTTGGGTCATGGGCGTACCTGTGTGGTTTGGGATGTGGTGCGGCGTTATTTGGAGTATCTCGGTTATGAAGTGCGCTATATTCAGAATTTCACCGATATTGACGATAAAATTCTCAATCGGGCTAAAAACGAACACACCACCATGGCAGCCGTGGCCGAGAAATTTATCGAGGCCTACTTTGAGGATATGGCAAAATTAGGAGTCAGACCAGCGGACGCTTATCCCCGGGCCACCCATACCCTCGACGGTATCAAGCGCCTAGTCTATGAATTAGAACAAAAAGGCTATGCTTACCCCAGCGATGGCGATGTTTACTATTCTGTCCGTCGTTTTTCTGATTATGGCAAACTATCGGGGCGAAAACTCGATGATCTACAAGCCGGGGCCAGCGGCCGGGTAGAAACCGACGACCCGGAAGCAATTAAAAAACAAGACCCCTTTGATTTTGCCCTCTGGAAGGGAGCAAAACCGGGGGAACCTAGTTGGGATTCTCCCTGGGGCCAAGGTCGTCCGGGGTGGCATATTGAATGTTCGGCCATGGTCAAAGAACAATTGGGAGAAACTATCGATATTCATGTGGGGGGAAGTGATCTGATTTTTCCCCACCACGAAAACGAAATTGCCCAAAGTGAAGCGGCTACGGGTAAACCTCTGGCCCACTATTGGTTACATAATGGCATGGTTAAGGTGGCCGGGGAAAAAATGTCGAAATCCCTAGGTAATTTCATCACTATTCGCGAGTTATTGGCAAAATATGACCCCTTAGCCGTGAGGTTATTAATTTTAGGTGCCCAATACCGCAAACCGATTGATTTTTCCGATGAGGGATTGCAGGCGGCCACTAATGGCTGGCATACTTTACAAGAGGGTTTATCCTTTGGTTATAAGCATCTTCCGCCAGATAATCCCGCAATTACTGACCAAGAGCTAGAAAATCGCTTTCAAGAGGCGGTAAATCACGATTTTAACTTTGCCGGTGGTTTAGCGGTGTTATTTGAAATCGCTAAGGAATTACGCAAGGAAGGTAATAATTTAACCCATGCGGGTAATACGGACAGCAATCTGGCCGAATTAGCGGTAAAATGGCATACTTTGGTGAAATTGTCCAGGGTTTTGGGCTTAGAAATTGCCGCCGACCGGGGAGAAACCCCTGTTTCTGAGGGAATTAGTGCAGCGGATATCGAAAATCTCATCCAACAACGGACAGAGGCGAAAAAAGCGAAAAATTACGCCGAAAGCGATCGCATTCGCGCAGAATTAAAAGCCCAAGGTATTACTTTAATCGACCAACCCGGGGGAGTGACTAAATGGTTAAGAGAGGGAGACTAGAAATTCTTCGGCCACTTCCTCTACTCTGCGATCGCGTCCATCCACCTGATAGTTTAATTTCTGCATAGTGCTGGAGGTAATTTTGCCGGTGAGTTTGGCTAAAACCTGTCGCAATTGCGGATATTTTTGCAAACTATCACGGTTAAAAATCGGTACCGCTTCGTAGGGAGGAAAATAGCGTCGATCATCTTCTAGGATGACTAAATCTAGCACGGGAATTAAGCCATCGGTGGAATTTCCCGCCACTAAATCCACTTGTTTGGCCACTAAAGCGCGGTACATTAACCCTAAATCCATCACTTTCGGGGGTTGGGCAAAAGTTAGGCCGTAGGTCTTCGCTAATCCCTTGTAACCGTCTTCCCTTTCCAAAAATTCATAACCAAAACCCGCTTGCCAATTGGGGGTATATTTAGCCACCTGCGAGAGAGTTTTAAGATTGTATTGACGGGCGGTTTCTCCCCGGATAACAATGGCGAAAGTATTCTCGAATCCTAAACTGGGAAACACTTCTAGATTAAATTTTTCTGGATAAATCTCTTGCAGTTTTTCAGAGACTAATCGGGCATCGTTAAGGGGTTTTTCCCGCAAAATTCCCGTGAAAGCCGTGCCAGAATACTCCACATAACCATCGATTTTACCCGCTTTCACCGCTTCATGACAGATCAGAGTACCACCGAGATTAAATTGACGCTCAACCCGTAAATTAGTCTCTTTTTCGATTTCCTGTGCCAAAATTTCCCCTAAAATCACCTGTTCGGTAAAATTTTTGGAACCGATCACCACTGTGCCGGGGGATGAATGGAAAATTTGAGTCAAGAGGAAAGATAGCAGGGCCAACCCGATTAAACCTAAGCCCCATTGCCATTTAGAGGGCTTTTTCTGGGGTTGCGAAGGGGAAAAGGTCTTTTCTAGCCGACCAAGACTCCAATCGGCAACAAGGGCTAAAAAAGCGGCAGGAATTGCCCCCGCCAAAATTAACTGATTATTTACCGTGGCAATACCGCGAAAAATAAACACTCCCAAACCACCGCCACCAATGGCAGCTGCGATCGTGGCCACACCGATAGCAATCACCGTCGCAATTCTCACTCCTGCCAAAATTGTCGTCCTGGCCAGGGGTAATTCGATATAGCGCAAGATTTGTCCGTCGGTCATACCTAGGGATAACCCGGCTAATTTTAATTCAGGATCAACTTTTTTGATGCCCAGATAGGTATTTAAAACAATTGGCAGTAAAGTATAGAGAGTTAGGGCAACAATAGCGGGAATTTTGCCGATTCCTCCCAAAAAAGGCACGGAAATTAAAAAACCAAATAGGGCTAAACTGGGGATAGTCTGTAGGGTGTTAACGATCGCTATAATCGGTTGAGCGAGAATAGCTTGACGACTAATCAAAATACCCAGAGGAATCCCGATTAAGCTACCCATAGCCATGGCTATTCCCGTCAAGAAAAGATGCTCTCCTGTGCGAAAAGCGATTTCCCCCCCATAATCTAGCCAAAAACTATCCATAAACTTCTCTTAAGGCGGCTGGTTCATCCTATTATATAGAATAAATGGTATCTATTCGTTCCAGTCTTGATTTAAGGACTCTATCACCATCTTGACATTATTTCCCCCCTAAAGACCAATGACTAACAAATTTAATCCTCGGGCTAAAACTGTTGCCGATTGGGCCTATATCGGTATTGATAAACATTTTCATAAAGTTCTTAAACACGAAGCGGGGGTTTTACTCGATCAGGATCCAGAAGAATTACACCAAATTCGTGTGGGAATGCGCCGTCTTCGCAGTGCCTTAACTGGTTTTGACCCCGCTTTAACCATGCCGAAATCTGCCGATCAAAAACGGGTGGGTAATCTGGGCAGAATTTTAGGAGAATTGCGGGATTTAGATGTGTTAAAAGAGGCTTTTGTCGGTCATTATCAGCCAATTTTACCCCCGAAAGAACAGGAGCTACTGAAGAAAGTTTTACAAGTTCTCGAAAGCCAAAGAAAGAAGGCTTTTGCTAAGGTAGAAAAGTTGTTAAAGTCCGACAAATTTCTCAATTTTAAGGCAGATTTTGCCAGTTGGTTGGATAATCCCACCTATCAACCGATGGGAAAATTAGATGTTGCCACGGTTTTACCAGACTTATTATTACCCCAAGCTAGTCGTTTTTTACTGCACGAAGGCTGGTTAGTTGGAGTAAATTTAGAGGAAGATCAAAAAGTGAGAGAGTTTTCTAGTCAAGAAATTGATGACTTATTGGAAAAGGAAGGATTATTACTCCATGATCTCCGCAAAGAGGCCAAGCGTTCCCGCTATAATATGGAGTTATTCACTCAGTTTTATGGCGACAAATATCGAGACTATCTAGAAGATATTAAAAACCTTCAAGGTATTCTCGGAGAAATGCAGGATTGTTGTGTTCTCTCGGATTTTCTTAGCCAAATTTTCCCTAATTGTCTTGCCAAGGAAATGCCGACTTTATTAGAAATTTTCCAAAATATCCGTCACCAAAAATGGCAAGAATGGCAACCCCTACAAAAGAAATTCCTTGACGCTGACACCAGAAAAAGTCTGCACCAGACAATTTTACAGCCTATTTTTCGGACAAATAGTGTAGAATTAGAAACTAATCCAGAATCCTGAGATTAGGAACCGATGAATTTTTTTCAAAAGTTAAACCACGCCATTAGTCAAAACCAGACTCTACTTGTCCTCGGTTTAGATGCTAACCCCGAAATGATGCCCTCCACCCCGGGAGAATTGATCGTTAATTTGGAACGGTGGCTCAAGTTTGTTATCGAGGAAACCGCCCCTTTTGTCTGTGCCTACAAACCAACTTTAGGCTTTTATCAAGCTTTGGGAGCAGAGGGGTTAGAATTATTACAGCGAGTTTTAAAGGCAATTCCCGCTCATATCCCAGTAATTTTGGATGCTAAACACGGTGATATTAATACCAGCAGTATTTTAGCCGAGACTATCTTTAAAACTTGGCAGGTGGACGCGGTTACTCTCAATCCCTACTCCGGACAGGATCACGTTGCTCCTTTTTTAGTTTACCCCGAGAATGGCGCTTTTATCCTCTGTCATACTTCCAATCAAGGCGCGATTAATCTGCAAGAATTTCCCAGTCGCGACAATCCTTTTTATCTGCAAGTTGTCAAAGAAGCTTGCACCTGGGGAACTCCCGAACAAGTATTTTTAGAAGTGGGAACCACTCAACCGGAGATTTTAACCAAGATTCGCAATTTTGCCCCCGAAAGATTGATTTTATTACGCAGTATTTGGGAAGAAAAAAGTCAATTCTCTGAGTTAATTACTGTGGGTTTAAATAGTCATGGCGAGGGTTTATTAATTCCTGTACCCCAAGACTTTTTATCTCAACCAGATTTGGGTTCAAAAGTCAAGGATTTACGAGAGGAAGTCAACAAGATTAAACAAAATCACCAGCAAGAATCGAGCCAAGATGAGACTTGGACTGCTAACGTTTGTCTTTTAAAACAACATCCTCATCAGGATTTAATTCTACAATTATTTGATATTGGTTGCTTGATGTTTGGCGATTATGTGCAAGCATCAGGAGAAACTTTTTCCTATTATATTGATCTGAGAAAAATTATCTCTAATCCTAATATTTTTCAGCAGGTAATTGAAGCCTATGGAGAAATATTAAAAACCTTGACATTTGACCGCATTTCTGGTATCCCCTACGGCTCTTTACCCACAGCTACGGGTTTATCTTTATTATTAAATCATCCGATGATTTTCCCCCGCAAAGAAGTAAAAGCTCACGGCACAAGAAGGGTAATTGAAGGTAATTTTCAGGTGGGGGAAACGGTGGTAGTGGTGGACGATATTTTAATTTCTGGTAAAAGTGCGATCGAGGGAGCAGCAAAGATTAAATCGGCGGGATTATTAGTTAATGATATCGTGGTTTTTATCGACCATGGTGGACTCGTTAAAGATAAACTTCGTAGCCATGGTTATCAACCATATTCGGTTTTAACCCTAGCAGAAATTACCGATACTCTCTACGAAGCGGGGAGACTGACGGAAGCAGAATATAGCTGTTTTTTAAATCGCTCCCATTGATATTTAGCCATCAGCCTTGAGTCAGTGATCAGTTACCAGTTATCAGTAGGAAAATAGAATATTAAGTGAGCAGTATTACGGCCTTTATCCTCAAGAGGGAGTTTAACCTAATTCGGTATTCATCCCGACTCCCAAAAACGAAAGCTTGCTATCTCAGCCTTAAGATAACTGCCATAAGTAGCAGCCTTATGCTGTTTTTTCACTGTTTACCGATCACTGATTACTGATTACCGATCTCTTATTCTTTGTGCGATAAGTTTAACTTATATAGTAGGGTTCGATCTCTGTGTCCTTTGTGTCTCCGTGGTTCGTTCCACTTACTCGCCCGCAAGAGTGTATCTTAGAATACATTTTACCCACCAAACCGGAGAGAGCCTGATTACTGATTACCGATCACTGAAAATTGTTAAGAAACTTGACTGCGTAACACCTTTAAGGAATTGAGGAGCTTACCTTCTTCCTTTTCCTCAAAAATAGTTAAATCCTTGGGTTTACAACGTTTTATATGCAATTTAATCCCCTGCGCTCCTTCTATTTTCAAATCTTCTTCGTAACCGGCTTGAGCGACTTCAGCCTCGTCTTTAGCGAGAAAAGGACCGAAATAATAAGTACATCTGGGATAGTCGGTTTTAATCTCGACCCAGTAGGCTAATCCGAACCTTTCGAGTAAGCTAATCAAAAATTCTTTCATTTCGTTCCCCATCTAAATCTACTCTGGTGGTTTTGTTACGTTTGTTTACATTTCGCAAACTCCCTTCCTATTTTATTTATACTTTCTCCTTTTGGCTATTGGGAGTGTCGAAAAATACAGATTTTCAATCGGGGGAATTTTGCCAGCGTTGCCGGTAAACCTCGTAAAGAGCCATAGCCGCCGCCACCGAAGCATTGAGACTGGGGGTTTTGCCTGCCAAGGGGATAGATACCAACTCATCGCAGGACTTTTGGGCCAACAGACTCAAACCCTCCCCCTCCGAACCTATGACCAGTCCTATCGCACCCGTTAAATTGATTGTGTGTAAAGATTTACCAGTTTTTGCTGCCGTACCGTAGAGCCAAAAACCGGCCGCTTTTAATTCCTCTAAAGCACGATTGAGATTAACCACCCTGGCGACGGGTAAATATTCCAGGGCCCCCGCCGCCACTTTCATCACCGTCGATGTCACCCCAGCGGCGCGACGTTGGGGAATAACTACCCCCTGACAACCTATAGCTTCGGCGGTGCGAATAATTGCCCCAAGGTTATGGGGATCCGTGATCCCTTCAGCGATGACGATGACGGGGTGGCGACTTTTGCCCTTAGCTTTTTCGATCAGATCGGCTAATTCGATATAATCATAGGGGGACATCTGGGCCGCAATCCCCTGATGATTGGCCTTATTGGTAATCTGATCGAGACGCAGATCGTCCACCTCATCAATTACCGTACCGTTGGCCTTGGCTTTTTCCAAAAGGGTATGATAACGGGGATCGTAACGGAGTCGATTGACCACCCAAATCCGATTCAGTTGGCGATCCTCCTCCATGGCCGTTAAAACCACCCGGCGACCGTAGAGCAAATCATCAGCTTCTTGGTTTTCTGGAGTTACTACCAGGGATTTAGCCAGAATTGGCCCGGCTTTTGACCGCGAGGGCCGGCGAAAATTACGATTATCGGACTTGTCACGAAATGGTCGATCGCTCATGATTGCATGGATTAATAGTAGAGGGCTATAATTCTAGTTTTTCTAATAGTTGATGTAATCTTGAGGGGTCTTGCAGATAAAGATAGCCGAACAGGGTTTCTAAACTGCTGGCCTGCTGATAGACTTGGGCTGTCAGACGACGGCGTTTTCCCGTGACCGCATTGCGTCCCCGGCGCAGAATTTCTTTTTCTTGGTCTGTCAGATAGGGCTGCAGTTGCGCTAGATCTAAAGCCTGTTGTTCGGCCCTGACTTTGCCTACCACCTGAGCGTGATAGTCTCCCAGACGCTGGGGCGGCAGTAAATAATAGGTGCGGATGTATAATTCATAAACAGCATCCCCCAGATAGGCCAGGGAAGCGGGCGATAATCGGTCAAGACCCTCTAGGATTGGTGAACCCTGGCCACTGACCTGTAAGCGAATTTTTTCGAGAGGAGATTCCACGATTTACGCTTTTTCTAGATATTCGATCGCCGCTTCTAGGGTGGGTTGCAGGGAAAAAAACTTCTCCAATCGCACCAGTTTTACGGTTTGAGTTACCCGGGGATTGGTAACAATTTGTAAACTGCCCCCTTCGGTTTTGGCCTTTTTTACCAATTTTACCAAAGCCCCTAAACCGGAGCTATCGATAAAATCAATCTGAGCCAGGCTAATAATCACATCCTTAGGACCTTGCTCCACATAGCCTTCGATCACCTTACAAAAAGTCGGCTCGGAAAATGCATCTAAAAGACCCGTCAAACGGAAAATTTGGTACTTATCTCTGACCTCGCGGGTGCCTCGCAAGCTGACGGTCAAGTTAATTGCTTCTGGAATAATCGCCTCCTAGCTCTAGAGCCGTAAAAATCAAAACCCTAGTATATCCTAAAAATTTACGATCGATCCTTTTTTGCTTGCCGCATTAAATCGACAAATTTGCCAAACAGATAATCGGCATCGTGGGGGCCGGGACTGGCTTCGGGGTGGTATTGTACTGAGAAAAAGGGCAAAGACCGGTGTTTTAAACCCGCTACGGTGCGATCATTGAGGTTGAGATGAGTAATCTCCACTTGCGGATTTAAAGATGCCTCCTGCACGGCAAAACCGTGATTCTGACTGGTAATTTCCACCTGTTGCCGCAGTCCACAGGGTTGATTTAACCCGCGATGGCCAAATTTCAGTTTAAAGGTTTCTGCTCCTAGGGATAGGCCTAAAATTTGATGACCCATACAGATGCCAAAAGTCGGTTTTTCTCCTTGTAAAAGTTGCTTGGCTAGGACAATTCCTTCGGTGACGGCCGCCGGATCTCCCGGTCCGTTAGAAAAGAAAATACCATCGGGATTATAGGCGGCGATTTTTTCCGGGGGAGTGTCAGCAGGAACCACAATCACCCGACAACCGTAGCTGGCTAAACGCCGGAGAATATTGCGTTTGATGCCAAAATCGATCGCCACCACCGTTAACGGTTCTTGATCACTATCAATTGGCGCAAATTCCCAAGCGGAGGGGGTGGGAGTCGTCCATTCGTACACTTCCTTGGTGGTTACTTCTTTGACGAGATTTAATCCCGCCATACTGGGGGCTGCCTGCACCAACCGCAGTAAATCGTGATAATCGAGTATTTCCGTGGAAATTGCCCCATTCATCGCCCCAACCGAGCGAATTTTGCGGGTCAAAGACCGGGTATCGATGCCATAGATGCCAATAACATGATGAGCGGCCAGATAATCCGGTAGAGATTGGCTAGAACGCCAATTACTGGGCCGGTGGCAGATATTTTTGGTGATCGCTCCTTTCACCTGGGGACGAATTGACTCCTCATCTTCGGGGTTAACCCCCGTATTTCCCAATTCCGGATAGGTAAAGGTGACGATTTGACCGGCATAACTGGGATCGGTGAGGACTTCCTGATAACCGGTCATCCCTGTGTTAAAGACAACTTCGCCGACGGTGGTTCCCTTGGCTCCGAAGGAATAACCCTCGTAAACTGTACCATCGGCCAGAACTAATAAGGCTTTTTGACTAGCGGCACTGGATATCATTGTCAATTTTTTAATCTTGAGTAGTGGTGAGAAACAAAAGTCAAGGATAGACTAGAACAGGGACTAGAAAACGAATTGCTTAGTTTTAATTGGCTAGAGCGTTTTATGATTAAGAGTACATCCGCTCAAAGACAACAGCTTCCCCTGACTAGCCATCGGCAAGATCCTATCGCTTAAAAAATAACTATATAAGTAATATGAGTCCAAGAAAACTGACTGATGCCACGAAAAAAGAAATTCTTAAGCTTTATCGGGAAACGGAGGCCACCACTTCCACGTTAGCCGAGCGTTATGGCGTGAGTAGTTCTACGGTCAGTCGTTTTCTCAAAAATTCTTTTTCTGGCGAGGAATACGAGCAATTAATCCAGAAAAAACGCTTGGCCCGCAATGGTCGCGGTCTGGAGGAGGAGGAGGCAGCAGCGGATCTACCAGAAAAAGCGATCGAGGTGATTAGTGTTCGGGCAGCCCAAATCGCAGCTAAGGATGAGCAGGCTTTTGAGCAACCGATCGCTTCTGTGGAACAATTAACCCTGTTAATGGATACCGCTTACCTGCCAGAAGAAGATAATTCGGAAGATGCAGAAATTAATGGCGATAAGACTCTAGAAACCGCTAATTTAAGCGAATTTTTTGTCGAAGCTATCGAGGAAGACGAGGAGGAGCTTGACGAGGATTGGGATGAAGAGGAGGATGAAGGTGAGGAGGATGAAGGTGAGGAGGATGAGGATGAGGATGAGGAACTAGCGGGGAGCTATTTAGGCCCCACTATCGTTAAAACCGCCCAATTACAGATATTACCCCTCTCGGCGGCGGCTTTTCCCAAAACCTGTTACTTGGTCATTGATCGCGCTGCCGAATTAATCACCCGTCCCCTCAAGGATTTTGCCGAATTGGGTAAGGTTCCCCCTCAGGAAATCCAGCAGCGTACTCTCCCCATCTTTGAAAGTCATCGCATCGCTCGTCGTTTCTCCAAGCGCAAGGAAAAAGTGATTAAAGTTCCCGACGGTCGCCTGATCGAAAAAGCTCACGCTCAACTGGGAGCGAAAGGGATCACCCGTCTGCTCATGGATGGTCGTATCTACGCTTTAGAGTAGGGAATTAGCGGGTTAGCAGGGGGTGTGGGCTTCGGCCGTGAGCTCAGCCGAACGGGTGTGGGGTGTCGGAAGCATAAATAGAAATAATCTCCTGTCTCTTGTCTCCTAACCCCACCAACAAACTTTTTCAGCAAACCCTAAATATAATCGAGTTTAAAGAATAGATAAGTTTTTTAACAAGAGTAGTTTTAGATACTAATTACCCGATGGACTGGGGTAGAATTGGGAAAACCAGTCCAACTGTTTTAGCCAAGCTGTTTAACTATGATTAAAATTAACTTGCTGTTCGGGTTATCTTCTCTTAAAAAATCGATAAAAAACTTTACATAAACTCAGAAGAGAGCCTCGTAAATTTCTCATCTAAAAGCTTAGTGATTTATCGGACAAAGTTTTTAGGTGCTTTTGTTGATTACTTCTTAACCACCATCTTAAAGTAGAAGAAGGGAGATGAAAGTTAATCAGTTACTAAGACTCTACGAACAAGGAGAGCGAGATTTTTTAGCCATTGACTTGATGAGTCTAGATCTACAACAAGTGACTCTAATCGCTGTCAATTTTGCTGCGGCCAATTTGCGCGGAACTAATTTGAGTCGCTCTTTTCTTACTAAATCAAATCTGCGGGGAGCGAGTTTGAATTGGGCGAATTTAACCTATGCCAAATTAAGTCAAGCGCAATTAGTGGAAGCGGACTTAACCAAAGCCAATCTCACCGGGACCTTTATGGTCCGGGCAAACCTGCGTAACTCGCGCTTAAGTGGGGCGGATCTTTCCCATGCTAATCTCCGGGGGGCGAATTTAGGCGGGGCGAATTTATGCGGGGCAAATTTATACTTAGTTAATCTCTTGGAGGCAACCCTAGATAAAGTCAATCTCAATTGGGCTAATTTGCAAGAAGCGCGGTTAAGTGGTGCTAAATGTCGTCAGATTTCCGCAAGGGAAGCCGATTTTAGCGGCTCTTTTCTGAAAGAGGTGGACTTTCAGGGGGCTAATTTAGAAAGGGCTAATTTTTGCGAGGCACGTCTGACGGGTAGTGATTTACGCGGGGCCAATTTAGTGGGTGCTAATCTAGCGGGAGCGCGTTTACAAGAGGTAAATCTACAGGGAGCGGACTTGAGGGGTGCTAACTTGACGGGGACTTGTTTTGAGAGTGTCACCGGTTGGACAGAAACCACCCAAGAAAATGATATGTTTCCCCTAGACTGGTTTCGGCCCCGTTTTGCCACTTAAAAGTCAATATATCGGACGAAAGCCCCTCCTTTTCCTATCGATTAACGATTAGCTGGAGTGGTTAATCTTTGGTTAGGAATGGGGATTGGGGGAGCATTATTCGGCTCGTCCTCGAAGGGTAAAGCAGGGGGGGGAGTGGTAGCAGTGGGAGATGCTGCTGGAGATGACGTGGGATTAACGGCAGCGGGGGGACTTTTCGGGGTGACGACGGGTGCGGGAGAGCTAAAACCGAGGAGAACTTTGCCAAAGGGAAAAACATTTGTCCAGCGTTGAATATTGGGATGGTCAAACCAATCTTGACGGGATACCTTCACCGAGAGCAAAGGTGCGATCGCACCTGATTTTTCGGCGGTTATTAATAAATCAATTTTATTAAGACCCTGTTGTTGATTAAAACGACTGATGATAGTTTTCTCCGCTAATTGCGATGCTCTAGTCAATAATCCTTCGTAGGATTCTCCTCGTTTAACTGTGATGGGAAGATTAACAGTGGATTGAGCAAAAACCACATCAACGGCGATAATTCCCGTCAGCAGCGTTAAAACAGTAATAGACTTGTACATAGGACAGACGGTTAAACAGTCACTCCCTGGTTAGGGTCGGGATCTTCCTTGTGAGAGTTCCCCGATCGCTTTCTTAAATTACCATGACCGCTCTCTGGCCACAATGGAATTTTTTAGGTAGCAAAATCGTCCTTTGTCCCTAGTAATAGGCAATAGGGGAATACTTAGGGCTGGCTGAATAAATCTAAAAACTTTGTTGGATAATATCTTTAGGCTTTTTTGAAATCAAACAGTGCCGGCCATTGGAGTGGTCAGAGGGAAAATTCAGGGACTTTTTCCCTGAAAATGGGTAAAACCCCACACCAACGCAAAACTTTTTCAGTATAACCTAATTGTATTTGTCCCTATCGACCAGAGGTTGTTAATTATGACACAAACTAGCGAAACCGTTACCTATTCCCTGGAATCTGTCCTGACAAGGATCGAGAGTAAAATCGACAATCTCCAAAGAGATGTTAATCAAAAATTTGACACTCTCCAAAGAGATATGGATCAGAAAATCGACAATCTCCAAAGAGATGTGGATCAGAAAATCGACAATCTCCAAAGAGATATGGATCAAAAATTTGATAGTCTCCAAAGAGATATGGATCAAAAATTTGACAGTCTCCAAAAAGATATGAATCAAAAATTTGACAGTCTCCAAAAAGATGTTAATGATTTAAAGGTGGAAGTCACAGAAATCAAAGGAGATATTAAAACTCTTGATCAGAAAGTCGAAACAATGGATAAACGACTGGAAAAAATCGAAGATAATTATGCAATCTTAGTTAAAGATATTGCTGACTTGAAAGGGTTTAAGTCTCTGATTATCCCCATGGTTGTGGCTTTTTTAAGTGCCGTGGTAACTTTGGGATTGCGCGGCTTTTTTCTTGGCAATAAACCTTAATTTTTTATGTCAAAAAAGTAGTTATTTGTAAGAGGTTGTTAATTATGACACAAACTGGCGAAACTGTTACCTATTCTCTCGAATCTGTCCTGAAAGAAATTAAAGATAGCATTAAAGAGGTTAATCAGAAAATTGACTCTCTCCAAAGAGATGTTAATCAAAAATTTGACAGTCTCCAAAGAGATATGGATCAGAAAATCGACAATCTCCAAAGAGATATGGATCAGAAATTTGACAGTCTCCAAAGAGATGTTAATCAAAAATTTGACAGTCTCCAAAAAGATGTTAATGATTTAAAGGTGGAAGTCACGGAAATCAAGGGAGATATTAAAACTTTTGATCAGAAATTTGAAACAATGGATAAACGACTGGAAAAAGTTGAAGATAGTTATGCAATCCTAGTTAAAGATATTGCTGACTTAAAAGGTTTTAAATCCCTGATTATTCCCATGGTTGTGGCTTTTTTAAGTGCCGTGGTCACTTTAGGATTGCGTGGCTTTTTCCTTGGTAATAAACCTTGATTTTTTATGTCAACAAAGTAGTTATCTGTAAGAGGGTTTTAATTATGACACAAACTAGCGAAACCGTTACCTATTCTCTCGAATCTGTCCTGATAAGGATCGAGAGTAAAATCGACAATCTCCAAAGAGATGTTAATCAAAAATTTGACAGTCTCCAAAGGGATATGGATCAGAAAATTGACACTCTCCAAAGAGATGTTAATGATTTGAAGATTGAAACCACAGAAATAAAGGGAGATATTAAAACTCTGACCGAAAAAGTCGAAGGTATCGATAAACGACTGGAAAAAGTTGAAGATAGTTATGCAATCTTAGTGAAAGATATTGCTGATTTGAAAGGTTTTAAATCCCTGATTATTCCCATGGTTGTGGCCTTTTTAAGTGCTGTGGTAACTTTGGGATTGCGCGGCTTTTTTCTTGGTAATAAACCTTAGATATATCAAGGAATATTGTTATCATCAAGTTTATTTTGTACTCTACCAATAAAATCCATGAGTTTTTGTATTAATCCTCATTGTCCTAAACCGAAAAGTATCACGGAGAGTCGTTACTGTCAATCCTGTGGTTCCGACTTGCTTTTAAATGGTAAATATCGAGTCACAAATTTATTAAGTGCCAAAGGTGGATTTGGTAATACCTATGAAGTGATAGATGAACATAAAATACCTAAAGTGTTAAAAGTTCTTACCTACGATTCTAGCAAAGCTATTGATTTATTTCAACAGGAAGCCAATCTTTTAAAACAATTAAATCACCCCGGTATTCCCAAAGGAGAAAACTATTTTATTTATCATCCCCGGGAGAGTCAAACTGCTTTACACTGTTTAGTCATGGAGAAAATTGCTGGTATTGACTTAGAAGAACATCAAAAACAAAGAGGATTTAAACCGATTGATTATAATCTCGCTTTGGATTGGTTAAGTCAGTTAGCTAATATTCTCCATGAAGTTCATAAACATAAATTCTATCATCGTGATATCAAACCCTCTAATATTATCTTAAAACCCGATGGTCAATTAGTTTTAATTGATTTTGGGGCAGCGCGACAGGTGACTAAAACCGTCCTAGCAGGAGGTAAAAATACGGGAATTTATACCCCCGGATATGCTCCTCCTGAACAATCTCTTGGTCACTCTGTCCCCCAATCAGACTTTTATGCTTTGGGCAAAACTTTCGTCTTTTTGTTAACCGGTAAAGAACCTAGTGATCCAAAAATTTATAATATTAATACCAATGAATTTAACTGGCGTAAATATGCACAAAATATCCCTTTTCGATTAGCAGATTTTGTCGATAATTTAATGGCAGAAAAACCTATTGATCGACCGAAAGATACCAAAACTTTGCTAAAAATTATCACTGATATTAAAGCCAATCCCCATCAAACTAAAAAACCTAAAAATTCTGCTCCTGAAAAACCTAAAATTATTCCTATTTCTAATCCTGCATTTCTTTCTGTATTCGCTACAATTTCTCCCAGTTATGCTGGGTTTTGGCTCCGTTTCAAAGCTTCTTTAATTGATTCTTTTATCGTTCTTATTATCGCCGCTTTATTATGTGGTTATATCTGTTTTCGCTTACAACAATGGTCAACTTTTCAAGATTTAAATCTTAATTTTGATATTCCCAAAGAAATGTGGGTTTACTATGCGGCAGGATTAAGTGCAGCCGGAACAACAATTATCGGGGTTGCTTTATTTATAGCGGCAATTATCTATAATATTCAAGCCAAACTTAACTTTACTCACGAATATATTGTCATCCTGACTGCTCTTGGTTTAGGAATAGTTATTAAATGGTTATATTATGTTTTCTTAGAATATCTTTTTAAAGCCACTATTGGTAAAATGTTCTTTGATTTATCCGTCACCGATAGTCAAGGACGACGCATATCTTTTGCAAGAGCAAATCGCCGCTACCTACTAAAATATCTCTCCACTGCTCCCTTATATTTGGGCTTTTTACTGGCAGCCTGTACAAAGAAAAAACGCGCCCTTCATGACATGATTTCTGGTACACAAATCCGCAAGGAAAAGTAACCAGATACTAAAAAATTAGGGAGATGAGAGCGGGACGATAGGATAAAATTAACTACAATAGGGACAAGATATTCCTGCTCGGTAATTGGGGGACTGTTTATCTTTTTCATCGATGGGATGACCGCAAGCGGGACACATTTCATAATGTCCTACCTCTAGATTAGCTGTTAGTGCCACTCTTTGATCAAAAACAAAACATTCTCCTTGCCAAAGACTCTGATCGGGACTAACTTCTTCTAAGTATTTCAAAATACCTCCCTCTAGCTGATAAACTTGAGAAAAGCCTTGATTTAATAAAAAAGCTGCCGCCTTTTCACAACGAATTCCCCCCGTACAAAAAAGAGCTATTTTTTCATCGTTAATACTATCAAAATTTTCCTGAATATACTCAGGAAATTGGCGAAAATGCTGGATTTCTGGGTTAAGCGCTCCCGCAAAAGTACCGATCGCCACTTCATACTTATTCCGCGTATCGATCACTACCACGTTCGGCTCTTTCAGCAATTGGTTCCACTCTTCAGTTTTGAGATGAATTCCTGTTTTTTCGAGAGGATTAGCCTTGGGTTGACCAAAAGTCACAATTTCCTGTTTTAAGCGAATTTTTAAGCGTTGAAAGGGCAAATAATCACAAACAGACTCTTTCACCTCTAGATTAGCTAAACGAGTATCGGTTTTTAACCAACTAATCACTTCAGCGATCGCTTGACGGTTCCCGGCGATCGTTGCGTTAATCCCCTCGGCTGCCAGAAGAATGGTTCCCTTAATGCCTCTTTCTTGGCAGTATTTTTGTATTTCTGGCTGTTTTTGACGATAATCTGACAAAGCCACAAACTGGTAAAAAGTGGCGACTAGATAAGACATGGCAGGCAAGGGAAAAATTAACTTGTAATATTTTTCACTATAGGTTATAATAACGAGAGTGTCCTAAAAACCAGATCGGGGGTTTAGCTCAGTTGGTAGAGCGCCTGCTTTGCAAGCAGGATGTCAGCGGTTCGAGTCCGCTAACCTCCATAGCATCTCCCCCATAGTTCTGACTGATTCCCCCTTGCTTGGTGATCAGCCCAAGTCTTCTTGGGGAAATAATTAGCTAGTTAATTATTAAATGATGTCTCGTACCTATCAAGCCACTGGAATCAATCTACAAGGAATGGCCTTCGGAGAAGCTGATCGCCTCTTAACTATTTTGACCGCCGAATATGGTTTAATTAGAGCCATCGCTCCAGGTGCGCGCAAGTATAAATCCTCCCTGCGGGGTAGAAGCGAACTATTTGTGGTCAATAATCTGTTAATAGTCGCAGGAAAGTCCCTAGATAAGGTCGTTCAAGCTGAAACTATCGAATCTTATCCCAAATTAAGTCAAAATCTCGCCAAACTCACCGTTAGTCAATACCTCTGCGAACTGGTTTTGGCGATTGCACTGAGCGAACAACCCCAGAGGGAATTATACGAATTAATCTGCAGCCATCTGGCCAGAATTGAAGTCCTCGACGAAAATCAATACATACTTCCCTACCTTTGTCAAGCGATTTTTCATTTCTTAATAATTGCTGGCCTAGTGCCGCAAGTCCATAACTGCCTGTTGACGGGAAAAGCTTTAATTGGGGACAATTGCCTAGGATTTAGTTTCGAGGCAGGGGGAATAATAGATCTAGCTGCCCTAACAGAAACAATCAACCCGCCCAAAATCGATAGTAAACTGACGCGGCAAGAACTGCAATTACTGCAATGCCTAGGAAAAACAGATTTTCCCCCAGAAGAAAACCTTACCTCAGAACTAGCTTGGATTAACCTCGATCGTTTGCTGCGCCGCTATACTCAATATCATCTGGGAAAAACTTTTCGCTCCTCGGCATTAGTTGAGGGTTTATCTCCCTTAGAATTTTAAACAGATAGCAAAGATCATCATAATGCAACTGTTTGACCCAGAAACTGACGACGCTATGTCTAGCGACTCTTCCACCCCTGTTTTTAATTCTTCCGATTCCTCACCGAGGCAATCCGACACAGAAACCATGAACCGCTTGCCTAAACGTGCGTCCAAATCCAATCCTAGTCAGGGTTTTGCCCCAGTGCTAAAAAACCCGCGCTTTCTAATTCTCTGGGCGGGGGGAATTTTTTCCCAATTAGCAGATAAATTCTATTTAGTCCTGATGATCTCCCTAATTGCCACCCATTACCAAGAAGCCGATCAGTCGATTAGTGGCTGGGTATCGGCGATAATGATTGCTAATACAATTCCGGCGGTGTTAGTGGGTTCGGTGGCGGGTGTATATGTTGATAGATGGTTAAAAAAACAAGTTTTAGTTATTTCTAACCTTTTACGCGGGGCTTTTGTCCTCGTCATTCCCCTATTGTTATGGTTAGTACGCGAGCAAACTTTAGCCGTTCCCCTCGGTTGGTTGCCAGACGGTTTAAGAAATTGGCATTACCGGCTACAGGGAGAATTTAACTTACCCTTCGGTTTTTTCCTGTTGTTAGTCATTACTTTTCTTGTCTCCACCTTAACCCAATTTTTTGCCCCTGCCGAACAATCTACCCTGCCATTAGTGGTAAAACGTCGTCATCTTCTACCCGCTAATTCCCTCAACACTTTAACCACCATGGCAGTATTAATTATCGGTTTTGCCATCGGTGAACCCCTATTAGCTTTTGCTGACAGCATTTTCGGCACGAGAGCCGAACAATTTGACCTAGGAAAAGTGATGATTGTCGGTGGTTTTTATATAATTGCCGGTTTAATTCTAATTATCTTGCGAACTAACGAAAAATATGTTATTCCTACCGCAGAACAGCCCCATGTTTGGCAAGATATCCGCGACGGCATTCGTTACCTCAACAAAAATCATAAAGTTCGTAACGCTCTAATTCAATTAGTTATCTTATTCTGTATTTTTGCTGCTCTATCGGTATTAGCTGTTAGTATGGCCGAAAAACTACCCGGTTTAAAAGCTTCTCAATTTGGCTTTTTATTAGCCTCCTGTGGTGCGGGAATGGCAGTTAGTGCCATTACTTTGGGTTATTGGGGTCAAAAATTCTCCCACACCCAATTAAGTCTCTGGGGTTCCCTAGGTATGGCGGTAGCTTTGATCGGTTTATCCCTAGCAACAAAGAGTTTAATTTTAGCCTTCGCTATGACCGCTTTATTGGGCATTTTTGCCGCTTTAGTCGGGGTTCCCATGCAAACTACCCTACAGGCAGATACACCCCCTGAAATGCGCGGTAAAGTCTTTGGTTTAGAAAACAATGCCGTTAATATTGCCCTCTCTTTACCCTTAGCTGTCGCCGGTATCGCTGAAACTCAATTCGGACTCCGACCGGTACTATTAGCTTTAGCAGTTATGGCAGTTATCGGTGGTGGTTTTACTTGGTATGTTTCTCGCTCAGTAAACAGTAAACAGTAAACAGTATTCTCGGATGAATTAGAACAAGAGTTTCAACAGGAATTAAATCAGTACGAGCAGGAAAAACGAATGCCTTATATTAGCAGTGTTGAAAGAATGGGAATAGAAAACGGGTTTCTTGAAGAAACCCGTTTTCTTGATTTCTAAATTTGTAGCCTATTATACAGACTTAACAGACTTATACGGTGCGTTACGCGGTAGCTAACACACCCTAAAAGTGAGCTAACCCGCTCCACTTTTGTCCACTTTTACCGTAAGTCTTGTAAAGAAATGTTACGATTTAAGTCTTATGCTTGACTTCATTGAGGGAGTAAGTAGCCTCGGACGGTGACGAACCGAGTAGCGGTGCAATGGCGATCGCCCAACGCCTCAAACTCTGATTAGCCGTCTAGGTTATAGTTAGTAAAAGTATAGTCAAATATAGACCTTCGAGAGATTGATTCTCCTTGGGTGAACTACGCACCTCTCTATCCCATAGCGGTTAAACGCATTTGGGAATGCTTTTCGCAAAATGTTGTAGGAACCCATCACATCAGATTGAATCAGAATCCCCTTATCTGTACGATATAACCCTCGCGAAATTCGGTTTCCTGAAAACCCTGGCCTTTCAGTTGTTTGTCCATACACTGGTAGCGGCTCTAAATTCAAAAAATTAGCAACGGAGGTATAGGATTCTTCTTGAATAATCACTTTAATTCCTATTAATCGACATTTATAAATAATCATGTCAATTAATCGAGCATGAGGGATAGTCACAAACTTTTGATTATTGACTTTCCCTAAGTTTACCTCTTGTTTCCACCCTGAATTATTACCAATAACTAAAGTGGTAATTTGTTGGTCAACTAAGAGCTTAACCAAATAACAACTAGCCTTATGAAGATAATCATCTACTTTCTGATTTCGACATCGAGTTAAACGGCGAATCCTCTGGGAACTTTGACGATTACCTTTTAACAGAGATTGTAACTTAGCTCGACGTTGGTTATAAAATTGATTCAGGCTTTTTAACGGTCTGCCATTA
>VYMC01000076.1_pt1 | contig 41809 bp, 43 predicted proteins | sample 5115301 | NCBI WGS metagenome assembly VYMC01 (sample SAMN12291802, study PRJNA351875) | freshwater metagenome | isolation source: freshwater lake | place: USA: Michigan, Wintergreen Lake | collected 2013-08-08 | reverse complement strand
GCTTGGCTTCAACCGCGCATTTACCAATGTATCTAACTTCCCCCGGTTTGTCAACCCCCTTTGGCAATTTTTTTTGATCTTTTTTTTATCCCTTGCTCCGTAAGCTTTTCAGCTATTTCCCCTTTTTTGGGTGGCTTGTTTTTGTCTAGTAATTTTGTTCTAATTAGATCTATATGGCGGTGACGGCGTTTCTCATCGGTGGGAACTGTTTAGGCATCAAATAGGATTGAATGCCCCGCTCAAATCTTCAGTCCAGGAACTCGGTTCGATCAGTTAGAATGAAAGTATGGAGGAAAAATTATTCATTTTCGGGAACCTTGACTGACTTCTCCCGTCCTCAAGCTCTGAGTGAGGAGTTTATATCCTTGAGGAAATCCCATGAGTCAATCGATTCCAGCATCTTGGTCACTTGAGGACAAAAAGTCTCAAAACCCCGTGTCCCCTGACAAACTCTCCAACTACGATCTAATTGCACTCTGTCAGGAAGGGTGTCAGTCAGATCGAGCAGCCTTTGCGGAACTGCTGCGGCGCTATCAGGCTCATGTTGATAAATTACTCTATCATTTGGCTCCCGATTGGCAAGATCGCGCTGATTTGGCTCAAGAGGTCTGGATTCGCGTCTATCGCAATATTAACCGTCTCCATGAACCCCTCAAGTTCCGCAGTTGGTTAAGTCGCATTGCTACTAATCTTTTTTACGACGAATTGCGGAAACGCAAGCGGGTTAATCACCCCATTTCTCTCGATGCTCCCCGACGGGTGGAAGATGGCGAAATCGATTGGGATATCGAGTCCGATTACCCCAGTCCCGATGAACATCTCACCACCCACGAATTCTACGATCAATTACAGGCGGCGATCGCTGATTTACCAGAAGCTTTTCGGACAACTATTATTCTCCGAGAAATTGAAGGTATGGCCTACGAAGAAATTGCCGAGATGACGGGAGTTTCTTTAGGAACTGTTAAATCTCGCATTGCTCGCGCTCGCGCTAAATTACAATCTGTTTTACAGCCCTATTTTACAGAAGGCTAAAGAACATTGTGGTGATTCGGCACTAACGGCCGAAGTGAGGAGTCGTTAAATTTAACTAGCTCCGTGCTGGTGAAAAGTAATTGCATACCGATCGCTTCTGGTCGAGGTCAACCATGAATAATTATCAACCCGAAGACGTTCAATGGATCAAGTCTTTGTTACGTCGCGATGACAGCGATTGCAACTCCGCAACCGAGGATATTTTATTCTTAGATGAGGATAACGAAGAAGCTCATCGTTTAGATTTAATTAGTGCCTATATTGATAACGAAGTAACAGTAAAGGAAAGAAAGCTAGTTCAGCATTGGTTAGACCATGATGCTGCCGCTGAAAAACTCTATCGGCAGCTCTTGGGATTACAAACTAATTTAAGGCAGATTCCCGTACCGGCTACTATGGCCAGCGACCGATTGGCAGAACAGGTGTTCAGAAAAGTCGATAGTCAGCGTCGTCGGCAATATTATGTTTATGGCGGCGCGATTCTCACGGCTATGGCGATCGCTGTTGGTTCCTACTTCGTCTCAGGACGCAATGATCCCCTCTCCCAAATGGCCAGCGGTCCGAGCAGTATTAGCCAAGAGGGAGATTATTTGATGATTGCTCTCAACCATCCAATTATCGAGATTCCCGCAGCCGAACAACCAAAAGAGAATGGTCAAAGGTAAGGTCTATTGAAATAAATGCCAGCATTCTCGTGTGATCGCCCAATCTTCCGCCGTAGCAATTACCATCACTCGTACTTTAGATGTGTCGCTGGCGATATCCTCATCCCGGGGACGAGCGGCATTTTTAGCTAAATCTAACTCTAAACCCAAAAAAGACCAGCCTTGACTGGCTTTTTCCCGTACTAAAGCTGAATTTTCGCCGATTCCTGCCGTAAATACCAAGACATCTAACCCCTCTAGAGAAGCGAGCATCGATCCGATTAAACTTTTCAGGCGATGAATATACATCTCAAATGCTAATTTTGCCCTCTGGTTGCCTTCGGCCATTGCCGTGGTAATTGCCCGCATATCCCCAGAAATACCCGAAATTCCCTTTAAACCGGATTCTTTATTCAGCAAACTATTTAAACTATCGGGATTGTATTGATATTCTCGCTCTAGATAAATCAGAATCCCTGGATCGATCGAACCGCTGCGGGTTCCCATCATCAATCCCTCTAGGGGAGTAAATCCCATAGTAGTATCAATACTTTTACCCCCTTTGACTGCCGATAGGGAAGCACCATTGCCCAGATGACAGATGACCATTTTCAAGGATTCTAGGGGTTTTCCTAACAATTCGGCGGCCCGTTGGGAGCAGTATTGATGACTGGTGCCATGAAAACCATAGCGACGGATTCCCAGTTCACTCCATTGGTAGGGAATGGGATAAAGAGAAGACTCAGGAGGGATAGAACGATGAAAAGCGGTGTCAAACACTGCTACTTGGGGAACATCGCCCAAAATTTGCTCGATCGCTTCAATTCCTTCTAAATGAGCGGGATTATGGCTAGGAGCAAGGGGGATCAGCTTTTTAATCGTTTCTTTGACTTGGGGAGTGATCATAGTTGCTTGGGAATATTCCGTGCCACCATGGACAACTCGATGACCGACTATACTAATATCGGCGAAATTGGCCAGTACCTTAGTTTCGCCAGTGACCAAGGTATCTAACATCCGAGCAATTGCCGCCGGACGATCCCGACTAGAAAGATTAATTTCCTGTTTAATTCCCTTGGCTTTTACCGTTAAAACCCCGTAATCAGGGTTAACCGTCCAATCGATCCCCGCTGCCCAAATTGGTTGGGGAGGATGGGAGGGGAGAAAATCTAAATCGTATAAACAACTTTTTTGACTGCTCGATCCCGCATTTAAGACCAGAATTTTCATAGAAAAGCTCAATTAGGAGGTGGCCTATGCCAATCATAATCAAACTCAGGTTAAGCCTAGATAAAATCGCTGACTTTTGGGGTTTTTCTTCAAGAAAATTTTATCTGGCTGTCATCACCCATGCTTGACTCTGGCAATATTACAAAACTTTATCAAAAAAAAGTCAAAATAGAGCCTCTAGGGTTATAAGATACAAGAATGCCCCTTGTGAAATTGATCCAAGAAGCTACCTCTGATGCAAGTTAAGGCCTTTACATTGGATTTACAGCTAGTTCTCGTCCTTTTCACCAGTGGAATGTCAACATCGCACCACGAATCTCTAGAATGAAATTTTTGTGTATTCTAGATAACCGTGATTACTAGAGGATTTCTTAAGTATGTCAGAGGTTACTGCCGTTACAGATACCACCTTTAAAGACGAAGTTTTAGCTAGTGCCGACCCTGTCCTAGTAGACTTCTGGGCTCCTTGGTGCGGCCCTTGTCGAATGGTGGGCCCCGTTGTCGAGGAGATTGCGGAAATGTTCAAAGGGCAAGTCAAGGTGGTGAAACTCAACACCGACGAAAACCCCAATATCGCTAGTCAGTACGGGATTCGCAGTATTCCCACTCTGATGATCTTCAAAGGGGGTCAAAAAGTTGATATGGTGGTCGGGGCTGTACCGAAAACCACTTTAGCTAATACCCTAGATAAATACCTGTAGAGGAGTTGACTAGGTTTTCTGGTAACGCACACCGGGTAACTGAGTCACTAAACCCATTAATTCTAATTCCAATAAGATCCCCGCCACTTCTGAGGTGGGGATTTGCATTTTTTCAACAATAATGTCAAACAACAGGGGATCTCGGGCAAACAACTGATACACTTGTGCTAGCCTAGGTTCTAGATTGACTGGAGGAGCAGCATTAACGACCGGGGATGTCTCTAGAGGGAGTGAAGGAGAGAGATTAACCGGTGCGGATTGGTTCTTGGTGGGAATTGCCCCCAACATTTGTAGTAATTTCTCCTCAGAAACGATAATTTCCGCTCCCTGATGAATGAGTTGTAAACAACCCCTAGCGGTGGCAATATCGGGAGAATTGGGTAAAGCATAGATATCGCCGCCAAATTCGTTGGCATAACTGGCCGTAATCAGGGAGCCTGACCTTTCGGGGGCCTCGATAACAATCGTGGCGCGACTTAAACCGGCGATAATGCGATTACGACTGGGAAAATGGGCTTTATTCGGCTGAGTTGCCGCAGGATGTTCACTAATGACTAAACCCTGCTTTTGGATGTCCGCGTGTAGCTGCCGATGACGACTAGGATAAACCACATCGACCCCTGTTCCCAAGACGGCGATCGTTCTTCCCCCTGCTTTTAAACAGCTTTGGTGTGCCTCGCCATCAATTCCTTCGGCCATCCCAGAAACAATAGTAAATCCCCGTTGGGCCAAAAGGGTACTTAAGCGCCGCGCCCAGCGCCGGCCGTGATCCGTGGGGTTACGAGTACCCACAATGGCGACGGTGGGGATATTTCCCTGATTTTCCTCTAAATTGACCTTTCCTTGATAGTAAAGTAAGGGGGGAGGACTGGGAATTTCCCAGAGAAAGCGGGGGTATTCTGGGTCGCTAGGAGTCCAAAAAAGGGGGTTTTTCTGGATATGTTCGGCGAAAAGAGCTTCTGGGTCAATTTGCGATCGCCCTTCCTGTACCGCTGCCATTAACTTTTTGCCGAATCCCGCCACTTCTGCGATCGCACTATCGGTGGCATTCCAAGCTACAGCAACACTGCCAAAATGCTGATAGAGTCGCTTCAGGGAAATTGCCCCAACTCCAGCAATACTTAACCATGCTAACCAATAAACGCGATCGTCTGTCAATTTGAAAAGCTCCTCAAACCAAGTAATATTTTCAGTCGGTTAAAACTGACTGCGGCCAGATGACCTTAATTTATTTTAATCTTGCCGGAATACTTTTCATTAGTTGTTGAGGTATTGTTGAGCCTCGTCAATGTCTTTCACTTTTTTGACAGGTGAATAAGTTGTTCTTGATCTTCTGGGGGAAGTTGTTCGGTTGCTTCTAGTATTTCTGCAAAAGTGGCTGGAGTCATGGTTTTAGCTGGTTATAATGGTCTTTGGAGCCAATTGTAGCAGTAACGGTAGGATGTGTGAGCATAGCGTAACGGATAAAGCAGATAAATTTATCGTAATTTAAAGCCAAAAACTGCGTTAAATAATGCCCCCGAAGAAATCCGTGATCGTATTTTTTTTAAGAACGTAGAATATCGGACAAAATATCTACAATTAAGGTTTGGGTCTTTAATGATAATGAGCCTATAGCGGTATTCGCTCGAGTGAGATGCAGACCATCGTCTTGCCTAGACTGACTTATAGCTTGTTGCAGTGTACCTGACAGGGGGACAAGCAAGCTGAAAAGCTTATGTAGCATAGAATACAGACACAGACTTCCAAAAAAGATAGGTCATATTTACTAGATATGACCTAGATAACGAAAATGATAAGTGAACTATACCAGAAAGTCTTAGAGAATGAACTGGGGCGAGCCAGATATCTACTGTTGTTAATGATAGTTGGAACCTTGCAAATACTAAAGCAAGCCAAATTAGAGATATTAGCAGAAGCACTACCAATACCGATCCTGTTTGAGAGTCGGAGAAAAAAACTAAAAAGATTTTTAAAGCTGGAAATCCTGAACATTGAAAAAATCTGGTTTCCCTGCCTAAAAGAGATGTTAAAACAGCAGGAGAGATTCACAATAAAAGGATTAGTATATATTGCCATAGACTGGACGAGTTGGGGAGCAATAAATATCTTGATGGTGAGTCTAATTTACGACAAGAGAGCCATGGCAATCTATTGGGAGATATTAGATAAAAAAGGAAGTAGTAATCTCGAAGAACAGCAGCGAGTATTGGGGAAAATATTGACGGTGCTATCAGGTCATAAAATAGTGGTGTTAGGAGATAGAGAATTTTGCTCGGTCAGTCTTGGAAAGTGGCTTCAGAAGCAGAGTATGTACTTTTGTTTAAGACAAAAACAAAGTACAAATGTGAAGACAAAATAAGGAATTTATCAAGAAATGAGAGCCTTAGGTTTAAGTCCAGGAACTAAACTATTTTTGAACGATGTCAATATTACAAAAGAGCAGGGATTTGGAGAGTTTAACTTAGCGGGTAAGTGGAAAAAAACCTATCGGGGTTTTAAAACAAAAGAACCTTGGTATATTCTGACAAATTTTGGGGATTTAGAGACGGCAATAATTGCCTATCAAAAAAGATTTGATATTGAGGAAATGTTCCGAGATTTTAAGTCGGGAGGCTATAGCTTAGAAGGTTCTCAATTAGCACCGCAATACTTATCAAAGCTGATAATTGTTATAGCTATCGCCTATACAAGTGCCACAATACAAGGTAAAAAAATTAAGGATATGGGAATCCAAAAATATGTCACAAGACCTGAAAAAAGATATAAAGGTCAACGCAGACACAGCAGTTTTTATGTGGGTCAACATCTCTATCATTGGCTCCAGCTACATCAAATGTTCCAGAAAAATATAGAAGAGCTAATGCAAATTAGCGGCTATCGGTTGAAGGATTACATCAAAGGACAAAGAGCTATATCGCTTGCCCTATCTACCTTCTAGCTCGCTTGTCCCCCTCTCAGGCAGTGTACCTCATTCGACTGCATACCGCTATAATGCACTTAGAAATTACTCAACTCAATAAAATTTTCAGCACTAAACGAGGTGCTGTGGTCGCTCTGAAAGATATTAATTTACACGTTGACAGTGCTGAATTTGTCCGTGCGGTCGGGGCCTCTGGTTCGGGAAAATCGACTTTGTTGCGAATGATTGCGGGTTTAGAACTGCCCACTTCTGGCAAAATCACCGTTGATGGTGTTGAAGTGACAGGTCTAGGAGCTGATCGCGGCATGATTTTTCAAAATTATACACTCTATCCCTGGATGACGATCCAAAAAAATGTTGAATTTGGCTTAAAACTATAGGGATTATCGACAAAAGAATGCTGGGAAGTGGCCTGTTATTATCTGGATATTGTCGGTTTAACCCAATTCGCTAATGCTTACCCTAGAGAACTATCGGGTGGGATGAAACAACAAGTGGCGATCGCTCGCTCTCTTGCTTGTCATCCCAAAGTTTTATTAATGGACGAACCTTTTGCCGCTTTAGATGTACAAACCAAAGAAAGAATGCACGAATATTTAATTGAAATTTGGCAAAAAATTAGGTGTAGTATTTTAATGATTACCCATGATGTGGATGAAGCGGTTTTCTTAGCTCAACGTATTTATGTTTTGAGTGCTAGACCAGGCACTATACAACGGGAATTAACAATTAATTTACCCCTAGATCGTAGTTATAAAATTAAACGACAATCTCAGTTTTATGACTATACGGATCAAATTTACGGCCTACTACGAGGTGATAAATTCTAGAAAAAACTAGGAAGCATCAAGAGTAGTCACGGATTGAAAACGAGTCAGAGCAGCAAAAATCATCCTCAAACAGCGATCGCTGCTGCCGCAAAACTAGATCAGTGATGGAACAGGTGTTCAACCATTAAGATTTGGTGATAATCCAGGCAAGTGTGATCTAAAGTACAGCTTTTTTTGGGAAAGTTTCTCGATCGGTGCTGCCTTGGTACGCGAATATGATAGAATGCCAGTAAATTGATACAAAACTTTACTTCAAGGTGAATCTATGCCGTTTACGATCGAATCAGCGCGGAGCATTTTCCCCAACACGCTATCGGCGGATGTGGTTCCCGCCACGATTGCGCGTTTTAATCAGCTGAATACCGAGGATCAACTAGCCTTGATTTGGTTTGCCTACCTAGAAATGGGCAAAACCATCACCGTTGCCGCCCCCGGCGCTGCTAGTATGGTATTTGCCGAAAACACCATGAATGAAATTCGGCAGATGTCACCCTTGCAACAATCGCAGGTGATGTGCGACTTAGCTAACCATGCTGACACCCCGGTTTGTCGCACCTACAGCACTTGGTCTGCTAATATCAAACTGGGATTCTGGTATCAATTGGGACAATGGATGGAAGATGGCAGTGTTGCCCCAATTCCCAAGGGTTATGAACTATCTGCCAATGCCAGCGCCGTTTTAGACGGGATTAAAAAATTAGAGTCGGGACAACAAATCACCGTTCTGCGGAATTGTGTGGTGGATATGGGCTACGATCCCAAGAAACTGGGCGATTATAACCGTATTTCCGAACCCGTGGTTCCTCCCCAAAATATTGCCGAACGGACAAAAGTTAGCATTGAAGGTATCACCAATGCCACCGTCCTCAACTATATGGACAACCTCAACGCCAATGACTTTGATGTATTAATTGAATTATTCACCCCTGACGGCGCTCTGCAACCACCTTTCCAACGTCCTATCGTCGGTAAAGAGGCAGTATATCGCTTTTTCCGCGAAGAATGCCAAAATTTGAAATTAATCCCCGAACGCGGTGTGGTGGAACCCGCCGATGACGGTTTTACTCAGATTAAAGTGACGGGAAAAGTACAAACCCCTTGGTTTGGTGCAGGTGTAGGCATGAATATGGCATGGCGCTTCCTCCTAACTCCTGATAATAAAATTTTCTTCGTAGCGATCGATTTATTAGCTTCTCCGAAAGAATTATTAAACTTTGCCCGTGGCTAAATAGCTACTGAGAGAAATCATTAAAAATTCTGATGAAACTTATTAGAGTTCCTTGTCAAGTGAACTCTTTTTTTTCTACAATCAAAAAGCTGACTTAAAAAAATTGGTAAATACACCAGTTTCCTCTCTGATCTAGGTAAGAATAACTAAACAATCATTCTTACAGATATGGGAGCCAAGAGTCATGGTAGCTCAAAAACCCAAAATTATCATCCCTAAAACTAAAATCATGCCCGTGAGTGAAATAATTTGGTCAGATACCGAACGAGAAATTGCTCAAACTGCTTTCCAAAAAGCCTATCAGCGAGAAACTAGCACTTTAATAGAACATATTAAAGAACAGTCTGGTCAGATCACGGTTTTAGATGATATCTGGCAAATGCACGATTATCTAAGCGCCCGACGACATCAGATTGATGGTAAATATGACTATCGCTATACTTCCCTAATTTTTGTCTTTGCTCAACTATTAAAGGAAGGATGGTTAAAGCTTGAGGATCTCAACGGTTTGGAAAAAGATAAACTAGCGAAAATCGCCGCCCTCTCGCGAATGTAAATTAATGATTAGCATTAAGCTATCAGCTTTCTGCGCCTAGTTAGGTGACTAAAAAATTCATCTCTAGATAACCAACACCGTCTTAAGTTTTTCCTAAGCGGCAACCAATTCCGCTAGAATGAGTCAATCATCCCGATCGCTTTTCGCTTGTTTTGCACCTTTGGTTTATGTTCAAAAATCTTTTACTTCCCCTAGGAATATCTATCTTTCTCGGTGTTTGTCAGTCTTTGTCAGCCGCCGAATCAGCTATCATCAAATACTATATCTTCCAAGGGTCCGTATCGGTATCAGAATTAAAGCAATTGAGCGAAACAGGCGAATTAGCCCCCGCTTTAGCGGCACAATTAAAGATGGCTAACCAAAAACCCGAAGAATTCCGCAAAATCCTTAATCGTCGCGTAGCGGTGGATGCCGTCTTTCTTTCCAAATTTCTTAATAGTTTGTTTGGCGAAAGTTTGCTAGATTATGCCGCCGAAATTGTCCACACCCCCAATCGAGCGGCAAGTCGGCAAGCTTTACGCGGTGCCTTAGTCACTTCTGCCATTAATGATAATGAGATTCAAATCATCGAAGTCCTCGCTAATTATCCCACCAGCGAGGTTCATGTGGATGGCAATCGTCTGCTGGATTTAATCAACCAAATTGAGTCAGTATTGAAAAAAATGCCCCGTTTACCTTTCTGATCCCAAATCCGCCTTTCAGGTTTTCATGAATTGCGCTGTAAATTGAATAGATTAGGATAATCTAGCAATAATAATGACTACTTCTTTGTCTGAAAGGAAAACAGTTAGCGCCAAACCTTTTTTAAAGTGGGCGGGAGGTAAAACTCAACTGGTTCCCAATATTCTATCTTTGATTAATTCCCAGATTTCTCAAGATTATCAGTTTAATTACATTGAGCCTTTTGTCGGAGGTGGGGCAGTTTTATTCTCAGTCTTAAATAATTTTTCTCCTGTCCAAAAAGTTATTATTAATGACATTAATCCTGATTTAATCATGGCTTATAATATTATTAAAAATAATGTCAAAGAATTAATAGTCAAGCTTAAAAAAATCCAACAGGATTTTTATGAACTTAAAAATCTAGAGGAACAACAAAAGCTTTTTTTGGATAAAAGAATAGAATTTAATTCTCGCAGCTGCGATGACTGTCTGGAAAAAACAGTTTTGTTATTATTTCTCAATAGAACTTGTTTTAATGGACTTTATAGAGTCAATAGCAAAGGACTTTTTAATGTCCCTTTTGGAAAATATGTCAAACCGTTAATCTGCAATGAAGAAAACTTATTAGCTGTCAACCATCATTTACAGAAAGTGACGATCCTACAAGGAGATTTTGTCCAAACCCTAAATTATGCAAATAACAAGACTTTATTTTATTTTGATCCTCCCTATAAACCGATTAAAAAAACATCAGCTTTTACCTCTTATACTAAAAAAGATTTTAACGATGAGGAGCAAATACGATTAAAACAATTTATCGATCGAGTGGATCAGGCCGGTTATAAGTTTATTTTAAGTAATTCCGACCTTAAAAACTTTGACTCTGACAATAATTTTTTTGATGACCTATATAAAAATTATAATATTCAAAGGGTAAAAGCCCGAAGAAATATTAATTCCCAGGGCAATAATAGGGGAGAAATTTGGGAATTACTGATCAATAATTGATAAAATTAAGCCTAACAGAAAAGAGGGTTCAAAATGACAATAAATCCCATTTTAAAAGTATAGTGGAGCGGGGAGAAACAATCAATAACTCGGTAGTTAATCCCGCTATTAAAAACGGATTTGGCATGATGGCTCTTCTGAGTTTGGTATGCTTTTCGTCGGTTTATCAGGAGCTTAAGAGCTTGACATACCTTCCAGATAAGTCTTTCCCGTTTTTTTCCAGATCCAAATTGAATTAATCCCTTGCCGGATAGGGTTTCCAGCTAAGTGGAACATCGATTGGTATAACAAACTCAGATAAACCCCTTAAAAAAAGCGACTTTCATCCCTGATCGATCAGAGGGCGCAGGTTCCTTGCGCCCCTACAGTAAGGGATTTTGCCCACAATGTAGGGGCGAACTGCGTTCGCCCAAAAGATACATTATCAAAGCGCAAGTCCCTTATTGATCGAGGGACACTAGCAAACGAGAAGGCTTGGCGCGATCGCCTTGCAATGTGATTCCTCGATGGTTGGCGGCTAAATGGCGCAGGATTTTGTAAACTGTTTCCAGTTGGTCGGTTGCCCCTGCTTTTTCTGCCAGCGCTGTCAATGGCATCGGTTCAGATGCGAGCTTCAGCAGGGCGAGAAGCTGTCGCTGTAAATTCAGCACCGATGCGGCGGCTTTTTTCCCAGCTTCCACCCCGGGTTGGTGGTAAGCGTTAACGTTAACCAGAGAAGCGTATAACCCTACTGCCCTTTCATAGAGAGCGATTAACGCGCCGACGGTGCGGGGATTAACCTGGGGAATAGTTACGGTAATCGAGTCCCGATGATTTTCATAAAGTGCCTCTCGTGTTCCCTGCAAAAAGCCGGAGAGAAAATCCCCGGTCGTCGCTTCTGGCTCAACTTCGATGGATGTTCCCTCCCGGTCTTCCAGTACTTCAATAAAAGTAGCAAAAAAGTTAGGTACGCCTTCTCGAAGCTGTTGCACATAGGCGTGTTGGTCGGTAGATCCTTTGTTGCCATAAACCGCGATACCCTGATAAACCGTCTTACCATCCAAATCTTTTTCCTTACCCAGAGATTCCATCACTAACTGTTGCAGGTAACGGGAGAACAGCAACAGACTGTCTTTGTAGGGTAGCATCACCATATCTTTCTCGCCTTTGCCATGGCCAGCGTGATACCAAGCAAGAGCTAATAGGGCGGCAGGATTGCGCTTGGTGTCAGGCACACGGGTTGCTTCGTCCATTTCCTTGGCACCAGCCAGGAGCGATCGAATATCGATGCCCAGCAGAGAGGCTGACAACAGGCCGACCGCAGACATCTCCGAGGTACGTCCCCCCACCCAATCAAACATGGGAAACTCGGCTAACCAGCCTTCCATGCGTTCTAATTCGTCCATTTTGCTGCCGGTCACGGTGATGGCAACGGCGTGGGAGGGAAAATCTATGCCCTGTTGCTCGTAAACGTGTTTTACTTCCAGCATTCCGTTACGGGTTTCCGGCGTGCCGCCAGATTTGCTGGTAATGATGATCAGAGTACTTTTGAGGCGATCCTTGAGTCGGTTCAGTATGCGATCGATGCCCGCCGGATCGGTGTTATCGATGAAGTGAATGGCCATGGGCGCAAAATCGGGGGCCAGAGCTTCGGCGACAAATTCTGGTCCCAAGGCAGAGCCACCAATGCCAATGGAGAGAATATCGGTGAATTTAGGAGCTTCTGGGGGATGGATTGTGCCGTCGTGAACCTTTTGGGCAAAGGTTTCGATTTGTTCGAGGGTATCGACAATTTCCCTCTTTAAATTAGCTGGGGCGAGGTCAGGATTTCGCAACCAGTAATGCCCGACCATCCGGTTTTCGTCAGGATTGGCGATTGCGCCTCCTTCCAGTGCTGACATATCCTGAAAGGCCTTTTCAAACTTAGGCTTGAGCATCTCAACTAAGGCCTCATCAAACCCCATGCGGCTGATGTCCAGATACAATCCCAGACCTTCGTGATAGTAAAGCCAGTCTTCGTAACGTTGCCAGAGTTCCTTCGTATTCATATAAACCTCGTTAATTAGTAGCAAGGGTAAAATTGCAGATTCAGAGAATAAAGTCGGTTGACAGGAAATTAGATTGGCGTTCTTTGAGGATTTGAGTGATCAAAGATTTGTTTAAGTCAGTTTCCTTCGCTGCAACCAGCGTCCTGATTGAGAACGATCGCAAAGCATCGCTCACCGACAATGTACCTTCCGCCGAATCCTTCCTACCGGTGAAGGGGAAAGTACTATAACCTTTGAATAGCTGAAATTACACCCGTCCAACACTGATTGGCGATCGCGATTTTGCCACCTGTTAAATCTCTTTTTCTGTCTGTACAAATTGTTACTTTTTGAAATGAGAATTGCTGACCTTTTTGTTTCAAAATTGATTTCAGGGCGTGGTAAACCTCTGCCCCCATGCGCAACGCTTCAGCAAAGGTGGTAGCACCGACGGGATACTAGCTTGTATTCCTGAAAATCAACGCTGTTATCGGTGTGAGCTCCACCATTGAGAATGTTAAAGCAGGGAGTTGGCAGTAGAGTCGCCTCAGCGCTGCCGAGGTATTGATAAAGGGGTTGACCCTTAGAAGTGGCTGCCGCCCTAGCAACCGCCATTGAAACTCTCAGAATGGCATTAGCGCCCAAGTTCGCCTTAAATTCAGTGCCGTCTAACTCTAGCATTTTCTGATCGACAGCACTTTGGTCAGTGGCATCCATTCCCTTGAGGGCAACAGCGATCGCACCATTGACGTTGGCCACCGCTTTGAGAACGCCCTTGCCGCCGTAGTGAGTAGGATCGCCATCCCGTAATTCCAGCGCTTCCCCACTCCCCGTAGATGCTCCAGAAGGTACTGCCGCTCGACCCTTGCTGTTGTCTGCCAAAATGACATCGACTTCAACCGTCGGATTGCCGCGAGAGTCGAGAATTTCTCGGGCATGAATGGTTTGAATGCTTGTGTTCATCGGTTTTACTCCTATTTGATTAGAATATTCAAGGGCATCTAGTCTGCCCTCAGAGGAACCCCCACACAAGACAGATCTGTGGGCCTTGGTCGCTTGTCATGGATTCGATGATTCTGATGCTACCCCATCAAAATAGGGTCGTCCAACAATCCAGGCACTTTTCTTTGTTATATACCAGTTTTATTATGTTAAGTTTAAGAACAACTATAGATTAAGACCATTTGTTTGGCTAAACTCTTACCATATTTGCTAGTGCAAAGGGACTTTATCCACGGAAGTTCCGTCCATCTCAAATAAAACAGGCGCAAAAGCGCAGTCGCTCTTCATGTTATTTTCCGAGAAAATGGGATTAATTCAGATCATTAAAACTCCCGGACTAGAGGCTGTCCATCTTGTAAATCTCCGACAATCACCAAGTCAGCCAGTCCCACGAATCAGCCATTGTTTAAGACTCCTGGAATGTTATTAATGGTTTTTTCCAGTTCTGCCAAATCATGAAGGGAATCAAATTTGACATCAAGGACGAAATTTCCCTGAGCGGTGATGATTGGCCCATCTTTTTTCACGGCTGTTCGCAGTTCTGACTTTCCGCCTAATTTTTCTAGGTGGAGCATGACGGGTTTCATGGCTTTGGGAATGATTTCCACTGGCAATAAAAAATTCGTTCCCAGTTTTTTCACCAGCTTGCTGCTATCGACGACGACGATGAAGTAGTCGGCGAAGCTATCCACTAATTTTTCTTGGGTATGGGCGGCCCCACCGCCTTTAATCAGGTTTTTCTGAGGCTCTACCTCATCGGCTCCATCAATGGCTAGATCGATATGATCGACACATTCTATAACCAATTTACCTTTTGGTTTGTCCGAAACCTTTATTTGACGGGGGACAGGCACCAGTTTATTTACGCAGGTCTCTAAACTCTTGCCATAAGCTGCCCGCGCATTTAAATTGCTTATTCAGATGAGGCAAGAGGCAAAAGTAAAGAGACTAGGGGAGATTCAGCTAATCTAAGGATAGGCGGTTAAGATACGTCTTAGCTTACGATCGATTTTCTGGCAATTATCGCTTTTTGGGGATTTTCTTCCATTTTTAATCTGGCTCGTTTTCGAGGATTTCTTTGGCTTTCAGTAAAGCTTGGCGATGTTCTTCGGTGACGGTGGGATATTTTAAACCGAGGGATTCCAGGGTGTGATAAATAACCGCCCCCACAGCTAAACGGGTAAACCATTTGCGTTCTCGCGTAGCGAGCGCGTTGCGACCAGCCGGGATAATATACCAAGGAACCCACTCGGTACTGGTATGATTGAATACCTCCTCATAGGCTTTCATGTAATCACCCCAAAAAGCTCTTTCTTTGACATCATTTTCAGAAAACTTCCAATTTTTTTTTCGGGGCGATCAATTCTTTCTAAAAATCTTTTTTTCTGTTCTCCTTTAGAAACATTGAGAAAGAATTTCAGGACAATAACCCCATTATTAACCAGATATTTTTCAAAATTATTAATCTCTTCAAAACGTCGCTGCCAAACTTTCTTAGTTCTGTCTTCTGGGGGGAGTTTTTGCCGTTCCAATAAATCTTGATGGACGCGCACGACTAATAATTCTTCGTAGTAGGAACGATTAAAAATGCCGATACGACCCCGCTCCGGTAAAGCTTTATAATATCGCCAGAGATAATCGTGATCTAGTTCTTCGGCCGAGGGAACTTTAAAGCTAAATACCTGACAGCCTTGGGGATTTAAACCAGACATAACGTGTCTAATCGTACCATCTTTACCCGCCGCATCCATGGCTTGCAGATTAATTAACAGAGCATAGGTATCCTGGGCATAAAGTTTATCTTGAAACTCGGCCATTTTTTCGATTCCCTGTTGCAGCAGCAGCGTGGCATCTTCTTTGGTAATGTAGTCGGGTTTAAACCCGGGATCGTAGTCTTTGTGTAGAGAAATTTCTTTACCCGGTGGCACAATTAAGGATTGTAAAAATGCTTGGCGATCAATTTTGCTGACCATGCTCTTCTCCTTGATTGTCTTGACCCCTAAGATTACATTGTAGCACTTTTGCTCGGAAAATATCTCACCCTTGAACTGGCGAGTCAAGAATGAACTGGCAAAAGTATATTTAAATAGCTGTCAGTCCCTGAGCAAAATTAATTACACATCTAAGCTGTCAACCGTCTATCAGTTATCAGTTATCGGTAGTAAAATAGAATAGTAAGTGATCAGTATTAGGGCAGTTATCTTAATGGTGAGGTGCGAAGTTTTCGTTTTGGGGAGTAAGGGGTCGATGTCAAAGTAGGTTATACTTCATCTTGATGAGAAACTCTGTCGGTATATTTTTACTGTAAAAAAAGGTTGATTGCATCAATAAGCTGCTTGAGTTGTTTGATTTTTTCAACTAGATGCAAATATATAAACTCATAATCTAGGAGACTAGCTATTTCTTCCACAGTCGTTTCGCTTTTATCATGGCTTCGTTGTATTAATTGATAAATACTGTCCAGCACTTGACTAGGATGTGGTATTTGTTCTACATCTAGGACATTTAGATCGAAACCTAAATTGTCTAGAATAAACTTAGATGTTAAACAACTATCTATTTTAGTCAGAAAACTGTATTCACCTAAAAACCAAGCTTAGATTTCCATAATCACTAAAATCATCGAAATGGGAATTCCGTTTTTCTGACGTAAAGTTTTTAAAAATCCTTTAATGCCATTTTCTACCTTAGTTCTATTTTCCAGAGGTTCGGGATATAAATCCCGTAAACCTAAAATTTTTTCATAACCATTATTAGTTAAACTATTATGTTGTTTTTTTATATCGGAAAGTACATGAGAATCACATCCGCAATCGTACAAAAGAATAAAAAAAGGAGCTGCTTCTAGAATGTTCGATTTCAGAGATTGAATTTTGCGATTAGATTTATCTCCACGTACTTGATTCACTTCAACCGAAACTTTTTTGTATCCTGCAATTTCTTGACATAACCTCGTTATAAATATCCTTTCGGTCTGTCCCTCGACAAAAATCGCTAACTTTTTCTGTGTCATCAATCTATCACTTCCTCTTTCTCTGGTTCCCGCAAGTAAAATTCACTAGCAAAAAAATCAAAGTTATTCAGTCCAATATGTTTAAACTGTTCAAATTGTTCGGGAGAATTAGAGTAATTATGTAATTTAGCGACTCCCGGTTTTCGCTCGATAACCAACCAATATTCAAGAGGTACACCATTCATGATATTCTCATCATTAGTGGTCATGATGAGTTGAATAGATCCTATTTTCGCTTTTTCGATTAAAACTTTGATAATAGCGGAAGAGCGTTGATAATCTAATCCCTCTCCAATATCATCAATGATGATACAACTGGAATCACCAGCCATTAAAAAATAGTTGACTTGAATTAACAAAGATAAAACGCGAAACATTCCTTGTGACATCTCAGGTTGTCCTGTCTCTGATTTTAGATCACTTTCCTGAACATATATAAAAAAAGGTACATTTTCTGGATTTCCAGAAAATGTACCAACAGCATATTGCTTCAAAACCTCGAACGGTGGTGGCTTCGTTCCAACCTTTGATATACTGTATCCGACTTTGTTCATATCAGAAATAATTGTCTGTTGAAATTCAGTTTTAAATTTATTTTGTCCAAGCATAAATATACTGACAACGTAATTGTAGTTTTTAAACTCAGTATTTGCTTCTAATTGGCCTGTTTTTTCTGGTATATTCGCAAATCTATCCTGACCTAATTGTGTGCCAAATTCATAAAATCTAACCGAAATCGCCCATTGATATATTTCTTCTAAAAAAGGATGTTGGATTGTGTCCCTACGCTTGACGGCCGCTAATTCTGTTACAGGAGTTTGAAATGGAATTTCTCCGCCTTTTCCTACGGCTTCCGCAATAATATTACCTTCTCCTGTTTTATCTCGATCAATAAAAACCCGATTGCTGATAATTAATTTTTCTTGCGTTACGTGGCCATTTTCTATATTTAAAATATACTCGATTTTCTTGCCACTATCTTGAACAAAAACTAAACGCCATTCGTTTTTCTTTTGGCTTGTGGATAATTTAGCCCTGTCAGACAGAAGCATAGATATTAGATGTATTAAGCGCACGATTCTCGATTTTCCAGTAGCATTTCTACCAACTATTAAATTAATCTCGCTTAATTGACATCCTTCAATTTCCCATTCATCAGGCTTGTCTTTATTGTAAATATACTCAAAAGTATCTAATCTCATGACTTTACGCTTAATTTCTATACAAACCAAACTTATAGCAGGGTGAGCTATTAAAAGCCCACCCTAAACCTCATACTAACTCAAAACACCAGAAGGAATCCCTAGTATATCCTCAATCTTAGGTAAATCTTCTAGGGGAATTACCCGGCCTTCATCCTCAAAACCAGCGATTTCATTAAAGTTCAAATAGCGGTATAAATCGCCAGCAAAAGGATTAATTTTCTCGGTGACAATTGCCAGGTATTCCTCAACGGTGGGAATGCGTCCCAGTAGCGCACAAACTGCCGCTAATTCGGCGGAACCGAGATAGACTCGCGCATCTTTTCCCATGCGATTATTGAAGTTACGAGTCGAGGTAGAAAATACCGTCGCTCTGTCTTCAACCCGCGCTTGATTACCCATACAAAGGGAACATCCCGGCATCTCAGTACGCGCCCCAGAAGCGGCAAAAATGCCATACATTCCCTCATCGCGCAATTGTTTTTCATCCATGCGGGTGGGGGGACAAATCCACAGTTTAGCCTTAGCAACTCCTGCTCCTTCTAATATCTTAGCAGTGGCGCGATAATGACCGATATTAGTCATACAAGAACCGATGAACACCTCATCAATTTTATCCCCAGCGCATTCCGACATTAACTTGATATTATCGGGGTCATTGGGTGCGGCAACAATTGGTTCTTTAATCTCGTTTAAGTTGACGGTGATAATATCCGCATATTCGGCATCCTTATCCGCCTCCATCAGGACGGGATTAGCTAACCATTGTTCCATTTTTGCTACCCGACGTAGGATAGTTTTGGCATCACTATAACCCCGGGCCGCCATATTTTTTAACAGAGCCACATTAGAGCGTAAATATTCCGCCACTGTCTCGGTACTTAACTTAATCGTACAACCAGCACAGGAACGTTCCGCCGTGGCATCGGTTAACTCAAAAGCCTGTTCTAATTTCAAATCCGGCAGCCCTTCCATCTCCATAATGCGACCGTTAAAAACATTTTTTTTGTTCTGTTTTTCCACGGTTAATTTGCCTTCTTGCATGGCAACGTAGGGAATAGCATTAACAATATCGCGCAGAGTCACACCGGGTTGTAATTCCCCCGTAAAACGCACTAAAACCGATTCTGGCATATCCAAAGGCATTACTCCCAAAGCGGCGGCAAATGCCACTAAACCTGACCCCGCAGGAAAGGAAATTCCCAGGGGAAAACGAGTATGAGAATCGCCTCCAGTCCCCACCGTATCCGGCAATAACATCCGATTTAACCAGGAGTGAATAATGCCATCTCCCGGACGTAAAGCCACCCCACCCCGGGTAGAGAAAAAGTCTGGTAATTGGTGATGAGTTTGAATATCAACCGGTTTCGGATAGGCCGCCGTGTGACAGAAACTCTGCATGACTAAATCAGAGCTAAAACCTAAACAGGCTAACTCTTTTAACTCGTCTCTGGTCATCGGGCCAGTGGTATCCTGAGACCCTACCGTGGTCATAATCGGGTCACAGGAAGTACCCGGCCGCACCCCGGGTAAACCGCAAGCTTTGCCGACCATTTTTTGCGCTAGGGTGTAACCTTTACCCGTGTCACTAGGCATAGTGGGACGAGTAAATAGGGTACTCGCCTCAAGTCCCAAGGCGTGACGGGTTTTATCGGTGAGACTGCGACCGATTAAGAGGGGAATACGACCACCGGCCCGCACTTCATCCAGAATTGTCTCAGGTTTGAGGCTAAAAGTGCTAATAGTTGCGCCCGCTTCGTTGGTGATTTTGCCTTCGTAGGGATAAATTTTAATCACATCCCCCGTGTTCATTTGGCTAACATCGCATTCAATCGGCAAAGCGCCGGAATCCTCGGCAGTATTAAAGAAGATAGGGGCGATTTTACTGCCTAAAATATAGCCACCAGCACGTTTATTAGGCACAAAGGGAATATCATCGCCAATATGCCAGAGAACCGAGTTAATCGCCGATTTTCGGCTGGAACCAGTTCCAACCACATCCCCCACATAGGCGACTGGATGACCTAATTTTTTCAATTCGGCAATGGTTTCTAGGGACCCGGGTTGACGGGTTTCTAACATTACCAAAGCATGGAGGGGAATATCGGGCCGGGTGGTGGCATGGGGAGCGGGAGATAGGTCATCTGTATTGGTTTCCCCCTGGACTTTGAAAACGGTGACGGTAATTTCTTTAGCAAGTTTTGGTTTAGCGATAAACCAAGCGCCATTGGCCCAAGCATCGATAACCTGTTTAGCATAGGGATTGGTGTCGGATAATTCCAAAACCTCGTTAAATGCGTCGAATACCAGCAGGGTTTTACTTAAAGCGCTGGCGGCAGCGGCGGCGATATTAATATTTCTGGATTTCAGCAGTTCAATCAGAGAATGAACGTTATAACCGCCGACCATGGTTCCCAGTAAGCTAACCGCACCCTGGGGGAAGATAACGTTAGATTTTATTTCACCTTTGGCAATTCCTGTTAAAAATCCCGCTTTAACGTAGGCCGCTTCATCAACTCCGGGGGGAACACGGTCACGCAGCAGGGTCAGCAATTCTCCCTTGAGTTCTTCGGGCGGATTTTTGAGCATTTCGCATAATTCCGCCGTTTGTTGAGCGTTGAGGGGAAGGGGAGGGATACCTAATTTCGCTCGGTCGGCAACGTGCTGATGATACGCTTCTAACATAGGTCTATTTTCTCCTAGTCTTCACTTGTGACGGTTTCTTCCTAGGTTACTGGATTTTTGCTGGTCTCAGAATTTCTAGGTTAGCGAGACATGACTTTGCTGCGTGACTTCCATAAAATGAGAAAATAGCGATCGATTGACTATATTAAGGCGTAGATAATGGCTATCACCGATTCTGATCTAGATTTAGCACAATATATCGACCATTCTCTCCTCATCCCCACCGCCACCAGGGAACAATTAGAGGCTTACTGTCAACAGGCTGATCAATATCATTTTCCCAGCGTCTGCGTTTATCCCGCTGCCGTTAAGCAAGCTGTGCAGTTACTCCACGGCAAAAAAACTTTAGTTTCTACCGTGATTGGTTTTCCCGCAGGGGCCACTACCTCCGCAGTTAAACGTTATGAGGCTTTAGAAGCCGTAGATAATGGTGCTAAGGAGTTAGAGGTGGTTATTAATCTCGGTTGGCTAAAAGATGGGAAATCCGAGCAATTATTCCAAGAAATTGCTAGTATTTGTCAGGAAACTGGCCAGACGGTGAAAGCGATTCTGGAAACCTCGCAACTGACGGACACCGAGAAACGTTTAGCGGCGGAGATTTGCATGGATGCAGGAGTGAGTTATCTAAAAACCAGTACCGGCTGGTTTGGAGGAGCAACGGTTAGTGATGTGAAGTTTCTCAGGGAAATTAGCAAAGGCCGGGTAGGAATTAAAGCATCCGGCGGAATTCGCACCCTTGAACAAGCATTCGCTCTTATCCAGGCCGGGGCCACTCGTCTGGGGACTTCCCGCGGTGTCGATTTAGTCCGTCAGCAAAAAGCTGCCTTTGAGGAGTAATACTAAATCCTGTTTAAAAGGTATAGGAAAGTGGGGTGTGGGGTAGTGGGGTGTGGGGAGAATAAATAAAATAATCTCCTGAATCCTGATAGCTAAAATGATGACTGACAACATAGATAAAAATAAGGAGGTTTATTTGCCGATAATTCGCTGTGGTAATCGAGAATTTAGAGATATTCAAGGGATTGTTTTTGATAAGGACGGTACGCTAGAGGATTCGCGGGCTTTCTGGTATGATCGAGCTATAGCCCGGATACAAGCCATTGAATCGCAAATCCCTGGTTTAGAGTCTTTATTAACCAAAACTTTCGGTATTAGAGCAAATAGTCTCAATCCTGCTGGTTTAATGGCAGTGGGCAGCCGCAGAGATAATCATATCGTCGCTGCCGGTTGTATTGCTTCCACTGGCCGGGATTGGTTAACGGCTATGGCGATCGCAAAAGTGGCCTTTCAAGCGGCCGATGAAAAGGTTCCCCCCCGCTTAAATCCCCTCTATCCCCAATGTTTAGAAGTAATTCGTTATCTGCACGCGGCCGGGTTACAATTGGCGATTCTTTCCTCCGATACCACAGCACGAGTTGAGCAATTTGTCAAGGAAAATGACCTATTAAATTATATTAAAATTGTCCGAGGCTGCGATCGAGGTTTAAGTAAACCCGATCCCTTATTATTGCAAGAAACCTGTCAAGCTTTGGGGACTGCCGTGGACAAAACCCTGATGGTAGGCGATACTAGGGCCGATTGGGCAATGGCTAAACAGGCAAAATCAGCAGCTGCGATCGCAATTAGTTGGCAACCGGAAAACCATCAAGATTTACAATTAGCTGATGTGGTCATTAGAGAACTGACTGCCATCTCGGTTATCAGAGGCGAATTTTCAGTTCACTGATTACTGTTTACTGTTCACTGAAAAACCGGCTCTCTTGGATTTGGTGGGTAAAATGTACTCTAAGATACAGTCCTGCTGGCGAGGGAGTGGAAGGAACCACACCAGACACAGAGAACACAAAGATCGATCCTATGTAAGTTAAACTTATCACACAGAACCTAGAAGAGCCAAAAACCCCACACCCCAATTCATAATTCCTTCTATGCTAACAATTGCCTTACCGAAGGGTGCTTTACTAAACGAAAGTATCCAAATATTTCAGAAAATTGGCTTAGATTTTAGTGCCTTTCTTGACTCAAAAAATCGCCAATTACAGATTACCGACCCCAGTAACCAAGCGAAAGCGTTATTAGTAAGAGCCACAGATGTACCAGTTTATGTAGAATACGGTCAGGCACAATTAGGCATCGCCGGTTATGATATTTTATTGGAAAAATCTCCCGATGTGGCTAATTTAATTGACTTAAAATTTGGTTATTGTCGGATGTCGGTAGCTGTCCCTGCTGATAGTCCCTATCAAAGTCCCTTAGATCTTCCCCATCACGGTAAAGTTGCCTCAAAATTTGTCAATTGTGCTAAGAATTATTTTCGTCGTTTAGATATTCCCGTCGAGATTATACCTCTCTATGGTTCCGTAGAATTAGGCCCGATTACGGGGATGTCAGAAGCAATAGTTGACCTAGTTTCCACCGGTCGAACTTTAAGGGAAAATGGTTTAGTAGAAATTGACCAATTATTTGCTAGTAGCGCTCGATTAATCGCCCATCCCCTCAGCTATCGACTAAATCGCAATCAGATCTACAACTGGGTAGAAAAGCTCAGTTTAACGAATCAGTGCCCCCCTTATTAAGCTATCCATTAGTCACATCTTTCTTAACATAAAATTTGACAAAAAAAGAAAAGTGTGCAAGATGGCTCAAGGGGATTCTATAGGGGGACTAATTTGATGAGATAGTTTCCAAGTCTGGCTGATATCATGTAACCTTCGCAGTCCCAACCAAATAGTTTTAACACCTGGTTCACCGTCGCCTTTTCTACCTAAAAAACCCCCAAGAGAAGCAATCATTCTGACTGCTTCCCTAAAGTAGGGCGACTTTTCAGGTGGCGGACTCTTTTTATGAATAGTGGCACACAAAGATTGCCATTCATGTTCTTCCAAAAAACTTTCACAACTCTCCTCTCCGTGTAAGCGTGCTTGATAGGTTAACCAGAGTAATCTTCAAGCTACAATTGAATAGGTACCTAAGGCCATCTCAATTCTCCGACCCGTTTCTAATTGCAGTTTTTCTAATCCACAACCATTTTTTAAAACAAAATGATAGCGTTCTATTAACCAGCGATAACTATGCCAGCGCACACAGGTTATCGCCGATTCAAAGCTACTAATGTCTAGGCTAGTTAAGAGGAGCCAACTGATAGGATTAACCCTGGGATGCGGATTTTCTTCTTCAGCTAAAATTACCTGTAATTTTACCGGTTGACGAGGGGTTGCCCTGGAGTGATGGCTAGGTACTTGTATTTCAAAACTGGCAAATCTAACTGTTAGTTTAGCCTCGTGATTAGGATTGCGTTTCACTTGCACATCTAGGCTACTACAGGCTTTTATTTCTCTGATGGATTGATGTAAATATTTAGTCTCTGGATGCCCTGGCCTTTGCTTGTCGACGATTAACTTGTAGGTGCACTGGTTGTCCTGAGATTGGTAAATCTTTGACTAAATATCGATGATTTTGGTGTAGTTTATCGCTCTCTAACCCACAACGAGGACAGGGTGCTTTTTTATTTTTCGATTCAATTCGGAAGACTATACCGATATTTTCTAGGTGTCGATAGCCTTGAATAGACGTTCCTTTTAGGTTCAAAAATTTGTCAAGTATCATAAGTAAAATACTCTGGTTTTTGGCTATTAGACATCTCCAAAAATTATAACCCAGTCACAGCTTGCTTTGGGTCTATGTACTAACTAAACAGTTCGATGGCTGGAATGTATATCTATCCTTGCTAATTCAATTTTACTGAAAAAATATGAGGCAATTAAAATAATTTTTATTCGGATAGATTCCCTAACTAGAAAGACTTTTAGTCTTGAGATAATATTAGGTCGAGGTCTATTATGTTAAATTTTAACTCAATTGTCTATCTTTTGGTATTAACCTGTTTGTGTCTTAAGTCTTTCCCTGTATAAGTTCCAGCTATTTTTGGGCATAGGCTCTCTCATCGAATTTTATTTTAAGTTAATTATTTGCATAACAGTTACCGAAGAGCCTCAAAATATTCCCAATCTTAGTTATGAAAATTGGTATCTCTCAACAACCTAGCACCATTGTACTATTGCCAAAGCAGGTACACAGAGGCGGAACCTCTCCATCGAGAAGCAATTAAGATTGCTACCCAAGTATTAGGAGACAATCATACCGATGCCCAAACCGTTTATCAGAATTATCTGAGGATGCTGTCTTAACTATGATTGGAATGATTGAATGATGAACTATGACTAGGGAGCTAGTTAAGAGTGGATTAGAGATGAAGATTGATTGAATGAACCAATCATAGTCAATCCAATAATCACATCAATCATAGTTAAGACCGTTGGGAAAATAGGGTTCGCAGGCGCACAGCTTTTCCATTATGAATACAATATCATGTCAAGGGGCTTTTGTCAAGAGAAAATTTTTCTGACCCGGAAGAAATTCAACCTAGATAAAAACTGAGAATCAGAGCCACTAAAAAAGTCATTAACAGGCATAAAATTCCGAAATAAAGGACGATTTTAGGACGGAAAGCTGATAGGAGGAGGATAAAAGCTTTAATATCAATGAGGGAAGCGACCAGTAAAAAAGCTAGGGTGGAACCCACGGACAGATTAGTAATTAAAGAACCTGGAACAAAAGTGCTAAGACTAGCATTAACAGCGAGGGTGAAACCAAAGAACAACTGCACGAGAATTTGAGTAGCGGGAGTATTCCCCCAGGCAATTAATTGACTCTGAGGTAATAATAGCTGGAAGACACTAGCGATCGCACAACCAATAATTAATAATCCCCCTAATTCCAGTGCTTCATCGATAAAGTTATCGAGAAATAACTGCACAGAAATTGGCCAAGCTTGCCTATCTCTAGCTTTATACTCATACACAAGACTGCCGACTCTTTGTAGGGGTTGACTGGCTGCTTCCTCCGGTAAAAAACTACCGGAAAGAACTAAACTCGATTCTAGGGGAATTTCGCTATCGGTGCGGGGTTTTTCCCGATAGAAACTAAACAGAGTTCCGATAACAATTGCCATTAACCAGACCGAAAGCGATCGATAGAAGAAAATACTAGAATAGCTGAAAGTCTGCCAAGTTAGCCAAAGAGTGACGATATTTAGGGTAGGTGCAGCGGTGAGAAAGCTAAACGCCACCCCTGGGGGTACTCCCTCTAATAAGAATCTTCTAGCGACGGGAATCGTGCCGTATTGTCCGACGGGTAGGATTAATCCGATGGCACTGCCAACGATCGCTCCTAAGACTCGATTGCGGGGAAATATCGCCGCTAATCGCTGTTTATTGACGAAAACCAGCAAAAAACTGGAAACGGCTGTCCCCAAAAGTAAAAAGGGAAGGGAGGTCAAGACTAAACTAAGAAAAAAAGTAAGAGCGATAGAAATTTGATTCATGAATAGGGTTCAAGATCGGAAGCTATCCTACAAAATAGCAGATAAGGTAAAAAGTAAGTAGTCGTGCCAAATTAATTTCTTGGTTAGGATAGGCAAAAGGCACTCATGCAAGAGGTAGTTAGGTATGTGTAATTAATTTTGCTTAGGTACTTAAAAATATCGGTTTTAGATGCAACAACTAGGTTATTTTGTTGAAATCAAAAATTAAAAAGAACGTAAAGCGATTAATTGAGCCTCAGCTTTATGAAGGGATTCTAACCATTCTTTTTCGGGATCGCTATCGGCAACTATTCCCGCTCCCACCTGTCCCCAAACGGTGTTTAAATTCCCTTGAGTGGTCATTAATAGGGTACGGATGAGAATATTCAAATCTAAATGACCCCGTAGGTCAATATAGCCACAGGAACCATAGAATAAATTGCGTCGCATCGGTTCCAATTCTTCGATAATTTCTAGACAGCGAACTTTCGGACAACCGGTAATTGTTCCCCCGGGGAAAAGAGCTTTAATTAAATCAATAGCATGATACTTTTTATCTAATTTTCCTCGAACATTACTGACCAAGTGCATAACGTGACTATAACGCTCGATCGTCAGTAATTCATCCACATGAACCGATCCCCATTCACAAACTCTACCTAGATCATTACGTTCTAGGTCCACTAGCATAATATGCTCGGCCCGTTCTTTTTTATTAGTTAATAGTTCCTCAGATAATTGTTGATCGAGTGCCTCGGTTTTACCCCGGGGACGGGTTCCAGCGATCGGTCTAGTGCTGGCTATTCCCCTTTCTAATTTTGCCAATCTTTCGGGAGAACAACTAATCATTTCTCCCCAAGGGGTGCGCCAATAACTGGCAAAAGGAGAAGGGTTAATCTGTTGTAAACTGCGATAAATTTGCCATCCTTTTGCCCTAGTTGTGCTTTGAAATCTTAGGGACAAATTTGCTTGAAAAATGTCGCCTTTTCTGATATAATCTAGAGCTTTTTTAACAGCTTTTTCGTAGTCGAGTTGAGAGGTATAAAAGATTAAGGGAGAGGGATGGGGATCGATCAACTCAAAATCGGGGTTAGTGGTTAAAGATTGCTCGTATTTATCTAAATCTTCGGGTTTAGTGGCAGCTAACCAGAGAATTTGTGCTTGGTGATCGAGAATGGCAAAACCATTCGGTTCATACCAATAAGCTACGGGAAAAGGGAGAGTATCAGTTTTCCTGTCCGGTAATTTTTCTATCTCCCAAGCTAAATCATAACCTAACCACCCCAACCAACCGCCATGGAAGGGAAGATGATCGGGAAGATGATCACATCGGGTTTGGGGGAGTAAGCTGCTTAAAAAGGGCAAAATTTCCCCCAGTGCGGGGGTCCAAAGCTGACGCGGGGAACCAGCACAAAGAGAGTAACGAGAGAGGGAATTACCCGGATAGGGACTTTCTAGTAAAGTAGCGATCGCATCTTGGGAGAATAAGCAGGCAAAAACCTCGGAACCAGTACGCTGATGCAGAGGAAGCGATCGCCAATGCCATGCTAAAGATTTTTGCATCTAAAATTGCGGGCCAAAATAGCTGAGAAATTGGGTATAACTAGGGTTTTGGTGTTAGTTGTGGGGGAGTTGATCTTTCCTATCTGCTAACACCTATTATCTTAGTCCTAAATGTTTGCTGCCTCCTAATTATCCCCGATAATCGAGGTCAATTTCTTTAGAACCGCCGCGCTGTAATTGGCCTAATAATTCCCCTAACTGACTCCAAACCAAACCACCGATAAAGATAGTCATCGGGAGAGAGATAGCGTAGGCAACCCAACCATTGAGAATAAATATATCTAATCCCGAGGCCAGGAAAAGACAGATTCCTACACAAATACCAATAAAAGGAATTTGTAAGGAACTGGATTTTAAAAGATTTTGCTCGTCTGAACCCTTATTTTTATACCAATTGTTAACCACTTGCTTGAGACTAGCTTCAAAAGCAGCCCCGCAGGTAATACCGATAAATAAACCAACAAAAACTAGAAAATAGGGCGGTTGGGGCAGAAAATAATAATCCATAGAAAAAGTGATTAACCGATGATGACCTTAAACACTTTAACGCGAACTGGTTTCTCGCGGAAGGACAGCGGCCACACCCTGGCTGGATAATTCCCGAAAAGCGCTCATGGCCACATCCAAGAGTCGCCGCGGTTGCAATTCTCCTTGAATTAAACCCCAGAGACGTTGTACTTCGGCCGTGTGGAGACGGTCATCTTCCGTCAAAGCTAATAGTAATTGACGACGCAGATAACGACCTTCTTCCGAGAGAAGAAAAGTGATGCCTAATTGCGCGGTGGGCAGTAAATCGAAGTTACTTTCCGATCGAGCCATTGTAATCATGTTTTCTAGGCGTTGCCACTGGAATTTACCGTTTTTGAACAATACATCCAGTAAACGCCGGCGCAGTTGGGGCGATTCCCCGGTCAGGAGACGTTTCGCGACGTAGGGATAGGCCACTTGGACAATTTTGAAGTCAGGATCGAGGGTAAGGGCCACCCCTTCTTGGGTGACGAGGGAACGAATAATCAGGGCGAATTTGGCGGGAATCCGGAAGGGATATTGGTACATCAATTCGGAGAACTCATCGGTAATAGTGCGGAAATTGAAGTCACCGACCCTTTGACCGATGGCATTGCCTAAAACCCGTTCTAGAGCTGGAATAATTGGTTTTATATCCGTTTCTGGGGTTAAAAATCCCAGTTTGACAAAGTTCGCGGCCAGATTTTCGTAGTCTTTGTTAATTAAATCGACGACGCAACTAGCGAGGGTTTCTTTAGTTTCCTCCTCTAACTGATCCATCATGCCAAAATCGATATAGGCCATGCGACCATCAAAAGTGGCGAAAAGATTACCAGGATGGGGATCAGCGTGGAAAAAGCCGTGTTCGAGGAGTTGCTGTAATCCGGAGGTTACGCCGATTTTAACAATACTATTGGGGTCTAATCCTAAAGCTTTGATATTCTCGGTATCGGTGAGTTTATAGCCATCAATCCATTCCAGGGTGAGGACGCGGCGACCACTATAACGCCAGTAGATACTGGGAACTTTAACTTCGGGGTTATTTTGGAAGTTGGTGGCGAATTTTTCAGCGTTGCGACCTTCGTTTTGATAGTCGATTTCCTCAAAGAGTTTGGTGCCGAATTCATCGACAATCAGAGTGAGGTCATGGCCGAGATTGAGGGGTAATAAACGACCGAATTTTTGGGCAGCCCAGCGCATTAGGTATAAATCGAGGCTTAAAAGCGCCCGCAGCCCCGGTCTTTGCACTTTAACGGCTACTTCTTCGCCGGTGGGTAGAATAGCTTTATAAACCTGTCCTAAACTAGCGGCAGCCACAGGGGTGGGGGATATTTCCCGATAGGCTTTTTCTACAGGCATTCCCAATTCTGTCTCGATAAGGGCAAAAGCGATATCGTTATCGAAGGGGGGAAGTTGGTCTTGCAGTTTAACTAATTCGTATAAAAAGTCTTTGCGAACGAGGTCGGGGCGGGTGGAGAGAGCTTGACCGACTTTGATGAAGGTGGGACCCAAACGGGTGAGAATTTCCCTAAGTTCGCTGGCACGCTGGTATTTATTGGCTTCTTCTTGCTTTGTCCATTTGTCCCAGAGGAGACTGAGGAGAAATAATGCTAAAGACCAAATAATCACGAAAGCGCGACCGAACAATTGCCAAGGTTTGTAACGGTATTGTTGAGCGATCACTTCTGCACTGTAAGGAGTGAACTGTGTTTCTTCTCGTTTCCGGTCAGTTTGACTGTCTTGATGCCGACTCACTAGCTAATCTCTATATATCTTACGCCACTTAACATTGTAGCTAAGTTCTTGACATCAGTATACAAAACTACACATTATTTAATAATTGTTATAATTCCCTGAGAAATCATAAGTATTTATTGCTGGACTGCCGGGGAAATTCTCGGCTAGTGGATATCCTCAAGTACCTGATGGATATTTTCAACAAGCTCTTCTATAAAGGTAACGGCATCATTAACCATATTTTCATCGATATTCCAGCGACTGCCAATGCCATAACTCGGGTCTATATCAGCTTCATGGGCGATTTTGTTCCTTCGATCAACAATTGCGCTAAGTTGGCTTTTAATATCTTTAGCTGGTTTATTTAGTTTGCTGGCCACTTCTTTCCACAATTCCTTGGCTGAAATTAGTCTAATGGCGTCCGCTATTTTGTCTGGTTGTTGAAAGCTTTTGTAGCTGAGGTTTTCTCTGATTTCAGCTTCTAGCCAATAATTACCATTCAGTTTGTCAGTGAGAAGATTTTCAATCATTGGTAGTACCTCGGAAATTGAGCGAGATTCTTGATCAAAAAAAGAACCGTAGTTTTGTTGAATTTCGTTCTCTAACTAAGAGCTAATACTAATAGCTATCAATCGTTCTTGTCGTGCGCCATTCAAGGAGACTTGAAAACGAGAAAAGGCAGATTGAGAACTGTTAGGAGTTGGAGAAGATTCTGAACGTTGGCATCGATAAATTTCCAGCATTCCTAGAGTAACCACTTCGTGAATATAATAATCTAAAGCGCTCACAGTCAGGACTAAAGCGGCTCTGAGGATATCCGATACATCTAGGGCTGGAGTAGTCTGAGATTTGAGGGAATTGTGGATAGCGATCAAGTCACGAACGCGGGCAATGCTAAGGCGAAATTGTTCAATTGCTAACTGCATAAATCTCGGAGGTAAGACCGATAACTTTGTCTGCCAATTCAGCAAAAATCTTCTTAAAGTCTTCTTGTTTTTCTTGAGCTTTATCCAATACTTTACCTTGCCATTTAGCCGAGCGCAATTGTTCATCAGTTAATGCAAAAACAGGCCGTTGATGTTCTTGGGATAAAGCAATAAGACTATTAAAATTAGGGATTTTTACTAGAGTACAGCAGTCTGGTACACCATTCTCATGGTACATCGAATCAGGTAACATCATGGCATTTTTTTTTAGGGCTGGAATCATTTTATTGCCAATATTTTTCTCGATTGTGTTAATCCATTTTTGAAAAGCTTGTGTTTCTTTCTTCCGAATAATTCGATAGTTCTGAACAATAGTTCCCAAAAAATGTAGGTTAACTTCGGGGAAGGGATAGTTGGCTGTTTTGAGAATTGGTAAAGCACTAGCTGCTTTGGCCCATTGGTGCCACTTAGGCAAGATTTTAGTTAAAGAATCGATAGCCATAACCGAGAAAAAATCTGGCTTGGTTGGCACAATAAAAAAGTTACTGGTCATCAGTATATTTTGATTGATTGACCCCAAACTGGGACTCATATCGATTAAAACATAGTCAGCTTGGAATTTTTCGGCAGTTTTGTCTAATAAATATGTAATCGCACCAGGGAGATTTTTTAAAGCTTGAATTGACCCACTAAGTTCTTGAGCAATACCTAGGGTAACTTCATATTCAGCTAACCCCACATGACCGGGCAGTAAAAATAAATCATCACGACCATAAATGGGAACACAGTCCACAGCTTCGATTAATCTCGGTTGAGATTCAAAAGCGGGTGCTAAAGCTGTTTTAATATTAGAGTAAGTATTGTAGATAGCCTGTAGTCTTTCTTCTGTATCTTCACTTTCTTTAGCCAAAGCCATACCAGTTAAGTTACATTGAGGATCAGTATCGACAATAATTACTCTTTTGCCCTTGTCAGCAAGCATCCAACCAAGGTTAAAAGTGGTTGTAGTTTTGCTCACTCCACCTTTATGATTAAACAAAGCTATTTTTTGCACCATGGCATTAATTATATTTGAAGATTGTTGTCTTTGGTCATTATTGTAACATCAGTGTGGAGATTTTGCCATGATTTCTAGGCTATAATCAGAGTTTCGGATTCCTCGTTTTAATGCCTAGCAATTAAGGAAAAATTGCGCCATGATTTCCACCCTAACACCCCCAACCGGATATTTAAGCAATTTCATCGGGATTAATGCCCAATTCTCGCAGCTTTTGGGCTAATTTTTCCGCCCGTTGTTGTTCTCTTTCTTTGGCTAATCTTTCCTGTTCTTTGGCTAATCTTTCCTGTTCTTTGGCTAATCTTTCCTGTTGGGCCGACTCTTGAGGGGTGGGAACCAATTCACCCAATTCGGTGAAATAGCGCAATTTATCGGCAAAAATCCCTAAATATAATCCTAGTTGCTTACTCCATAAATAACCGTTTTCATTGGGGGTAATCGGTTGGTATTGTCCCTCGATTAAAGTGAATCCTTGCCATTCTAAAGTATTGGGATCAAACCAAAAATATTCAGGAGTCCGGAAAGTATGTTGATATAGTTCCTTTTTGGCTTTTCTGTCCACATTAGCGGTGGAATCGGAGAGAATTTCGATGATTACATTGGGATATTTACCCCCTTCTCCCCAGACAACCCAACTTTTTCTGGGACGTTTCTCTGTATCTAAAACCACGAAAAAATCTGGTCCACAAAAATCTCGCTGTTTCAGTTGTCTTTCGTTATAATAAATGGTCAAATTGCCCGAGGCATAGTAATCGTTTCTATCTTGCCAGAGCCAATCAAGACAAGATAATAATAAAATAATTTGTTGTAAATGCAGATCACTTTCCACGGGTGGTTCATCACTCCATAAATCGGTGGGAGGACAGACAATATCGGTAGCAATATCTAGGGTTGTCATCGTTTATAAACCCATTGAGTCAATTTGGGGTGATTCTAGCAACAAGGCACAATCAATACAATTATATTATAACTTTTATCGTTTTGCTTGGCGGGAAACTCTCAGCTAAAATTGGGCGTTACTTTCTGTTTTATCACTCAATCCAAGCTTTTGGGGGGTTCTACCCCCCAAACCCCGGAGCGCATTAGGTTAACTGTGAGATGCTTACACGCGATTGTTCATATTTTTGTACCAATTTAAGAGTCCCTGATAATTGCTGATTGTCGGTATTTCTGCAAATATTAGGATGCATTCCTTAATCTTCCGCCCCGAATTACTTAACAATTCGGTGAAGGTGAATCAACGAGAGCCGTTAAGCTTTATTAAGGGGGGTTTGCCCTCAATCTCCTTGCTTGAAGGACTTATAAAAACCAGAAAAAAGCCACTAAAATAACAGTGAGAGTGGCGGCAAAAATGAGAGCGTATTCAATTTTTTGATTGATAATACCAATAACAATGACTAGGGTAATCGCCAGAAGAAACACACCGATATAGACTAGATATTGAGAACCTGAATTAACTAAATTATTATTTAAAGTCGGTGTGGGTGTGGGAGTTTGTAGAATTGTTGATGAGAGACTAATCGTGGAGGTAATGAACATAAATATTTATGACTACCATAGAACTAATTTTATACAGTAAACCAGACTGTCATCTTTGCGAAGGGTTGCTAGAGAAACTAGAAAAAATCCGTCAACCGGAGTGGCAGTTAGAAATTAGGGACATTACCAGTCGAGAGGATTGGTTTAACGCTTATCAGTACGAAATCCCCGTTCTTTGTCAAAAACTGGCCACGGGGGAAAAAAGCCTCCCTCGTCTTTCCCCCCGGGCAAATGCCGAACAATTGGCCCGTCTTTTAGCCAATAATTTAACCTAGGGGCTAATTACCCGGACTAGGACTAGGAGAGGGAGAAGACTGGGCGACTGGTTGCGGTTTGGCTGCGGGTTGAGTTTGATACCATTTAAAGTGTTGGTAGGCCGTGCGCGATATTTGTTGAATCAGAGTCCTAGCGTTACTATCATTGTGGGGACGTTTGACCATCACTGCTCCTAGATAGCGTTTCCCGTTGGGCATATCAATAATCCCCGCATCCGCTAACATTGAGCCAATATCACCGGTTTTATGGGCAATATCGGCGGATTTCTCGATACCTTGGGGCAGCAGGGTGCGAGTGTGCGTTTCTTGCATAATATTCAATAGACGATCGCGGGAACGTAAACTGAGTAATTCCCCTTGATTAACTTTTCCTAAGATTGTCACCAAATCTCTCGGACTTGTGGTATTGGTTCCTTCCAAGTCTGGTAAAGGGTTATTAATTACCGTACTGGTCAAACCCCAAGCTTGAAAACGCTGATTAAGAGCCTTTTTGCCGCCCATCCGCTTAATTAACATATTAGTAGCGGTATTATCGCTAATTACGTTCATTTTAGTGGCGGTTTCTAGGGCAGTATAGGTTTTATTCAATCCTAGATACTGCATATCCCCGGACCCACTGGCCAGGACATCCTTAGTGGCCACAAGGGTTTCATCGAGACGAATTTTTCCCGCATCCACATCCTCAAAAAAGGCCACTAGGACCGGGATTTTAATTGTACTAGCGGCAGCAAAGATAGTATCTCCGCGAAAATTAGCGTAAGCACCGTTATCGAGGTCAATAAATAAAGCTCCCGCCTGTAATTTCGGATATTTGACCGCTAAAGCCTGTAATTTCTGGTTAAGGCTGCTGAGATTTTCGTTTAAAACTAAGGTGGTCGGTTTTGGGGTGACAAGTTTGGGAGTCGGGGAATTAGTAGCGGTGGGTTTTGGGTGTAGGGGTAATTTGCTCGGATCCACCACCGTTAAAACCGTACCAGCGATCGCACCTAAACCGACACCAAGGATAGAGAAGCGAAGAACCTGAAGGAGAAAAGAAGCGATTAGGTTAGGTTTACGCTGTTTTTTTGCCCTTTTAACTGGCACAGGCTTTTTGTTATTGTTTGAGTCGATGGACCTAGGGGACTCAGGACCAGATTGGACTTTAGTAGGACGACGAGTTACTTGACGAGTCACGGTTTTCCTCAAGGGTATCCAGATTTATTATCGGTCGCTAGGAGAATTTTTTTTCTTGCCCTTGAGACTATCAAGACCGAGAAAAAGTTGCGCGATACTTTCAATATGACCGATAATACCCCGCAGCAGGGCTAATTCCTCCACCGTGGGACGGGCCCGATGATAAAATTGCCGGAATTTCTCCATCCTAGCGGCGGCGGTGTGGGGGTAAAGATAGCCAATTTTGAGCAAAAAGCTCTCTAAGTGCTGATAATAGCCTTCTAGAGCCTCAAAAGTGGCATTAGGGAGCATTTCTACCTGGGGTTCGAGCCTATTTTCCGTGGCCATTTGATACAGTTCGTAGGAGCAAACTGCCACCGCTTGGGCGAGATTGAGGGAGGAATATTGAGGATTAGCGGGAATACCGACAAAACGCTGGGCGTGGTTCAGTTCGCTGTTACTTAAACCCCGGTCTTCTGGCCCGAAAATTAGGGCCGATTCCAGGTTAGGGGTGAGTAACCAGGGTAAGGCGGTCCGGGGTGTTTCTAGGGGAGTATTCAGGTGACGGGGTTTCGAGGTGGTGGCAATGATGCGATGACAACCCTGCAAAGCTTCCGCAAGGGTGGCTACCTGTGAACAGTTTTCTAGGACTTCAATCCCGTGTACTGCCATGCGTCGCGCTTCTTCTGCAAGGATATCACAGGCAGGATTGACGATAATTAAGCGACTTAAGCCCATATTCCGCATAATTCTGGCAGTGGAACCCACATTTAAGGCTCCGGCTGGTTCAACTAAAATAATTCTCAGGCGATCGAGTGGGGAACTCGGATTATTTTCATCTACACTCATAGATAAGGCGCAGTTTTTGACTTTTTAATTTTAATCATGGCACGTCAGCCCTCGAAGTCCGATCTTCCCAGTAAAATTTGTCCCGTTTGCGGTTTATCCTTTACTTGGCGCAAAAAGTGGCAAAACTGTTGGCATGAGGTCAAATACTGTTCGGAACGCTGTCGTCGTCGCAAGTCCTCGGTGAATCAGTAAAAAGCCGAGAATTTTAACTATCAGGTAGGCACTCTTGCAAAAGGCAATTTTTAGCTGAGGACTTAGATGGATAATTAATTTTGCCGGGGTACTCTATTAGCTTTTAATTTTACGGCTAATTTAGTAAGCTGATATTTGGCTAAATTAACTTTTTCTTAAGAGAATCTCAATGCACATTGCCTGGTTAGGAAAAAAATCTCCTTTTTGCGGTAACGTTACCTATGGGCGAGAAGTGACTAATTCCCTGCTCGATCGAGATTATCAAGTCAGTTTTCTGCATTTTTCTTCCGAAAAACCCACCGTAAGCGATTGGCCGGACTTTTACGATGAAATCACCCTGCCACGTCTCTATAGTTCCCAAGTCTATACTATTCCCACCCTGAAATCGAGTCGGGTTCTACAGGATAAACTCAGGGCGCTGAAACCCGATCTAGTTCATGCGTCCTTACCCCTGTCTCCCCTCGATTTTCTACTACCAGAAATTTGTGAGTCTTTAGATTTGCCTCTGGTGGCGACTTTTCACCCAGCTTTTGATAGTAAAATTCGCAATCTCATCTCCAGTACCCAATTATTAACCTACCAACTACACGCCCCTTTTTTAGCTAATTACGATAAGGTAATTATTTTTTCCACCTCTCAACGGGATTTTTTAGTTAAATTGGGAGTTCCCGAAGAAAAATTAGCAATTATTCCCAATGGGGTTGATATTAATAAGTATTGTCCAGGACCATCGAATATTAAAGCTCAATATAATGCCGATTGTTTATTTGTTTATCTCGGTCGGATCATGCCGGAGAAAAATGTAGAATCTTTATTGAAAGCTTGGAAAAAAACCAATTTAGGGGGTAGATGCAAACTGCTCATTGTTGGCGATGGTCCGTTGACTCCTTCCCTCAAACCTTTTTATGGAGAAGAAGATGGTATTATCTGGTTAGGTTTTATCGGCGATGAAAATAAACGAATTGAAATTTTGCGCGGGGTTGACGGCTTTATTTTACCCTCATTAGTGGAAGGTTTATCGATTTCCCTCTTGGAAGCGATGGCCTGCGGCGTTGCTTGTCTGGCTACGGATGTGGGGGCCGATGGGGAAGTGTTAAAAGGTGCGGGAATAGTTTTAGATACTAGAGGACTAATTACCCAATTAAAAACTCTCTTGCCTGTATTACGAGATCATCCCGAATTAACCACAATTTTAGGTCAGAAAGCCCGTCAAAGAGTTTTAGACTCTTACACTCTTAGCAAAAATATTGAACGCTTACAGTTAGTTTATCAAGAAGTGTTAGCCCAAAAACATTCTTCTCTTAGATACTTTCACTAAGGAATTTATATGACGATTGCCCGGACAATTTGCTTGGGATTTATGGCGGTAATTTTAGCAGGAACTTCCCTGTTGATGTTGCCTGTTTCTACCACTAGCGGCACTTGGAATGATCCAATTGTTGCCCTCTTTACCTCCACTTCTGCTGTCTGTGTCACGGGTTTAGCAGTGGTAGATACGGGGACTTATTTTTCTTTTTGGGGTCAATTATTTATCGCTTTATTAATTCAAGTGGGTGGACTGGGATATATGACGACTACCACTTTTTTAATGTTATTAATTGGGCGAAAATTTGACCTGAGACAGAAGTTAGCAATTCAAGAATCCTTTGATCGACCTTTCCTACAAGGTAGTCAAAGTTTAATGAAATCAGTGATTGCTACTACTTTAGTTTTTGAGTTAACAGCAACTTTTGTTATGTTAACTATCTTCGCCCAAAAGTATGATTTTAGATATGCAGTGTGGTTATCTTTATTTCATAGTATTAGTGCTTGGAATAATGCGGGTTTTGGCTTATTTAAAGACAACTTGATGTCCTATCATTCTTCAATTATTATTAACTTATCTATCACAGGATTGATCATTTTTGGAGGTATCGGTTATCAGGTAATTATCGAGTTTTACACTTGGTTTATTTACCGCTTTCAATATAAACGAAAAGGCTTTGTTTTTTCCCTTAACTATAAAGTTGCTATCAGCACAACTATATTTTTATTAGTGATAGGAACATTGGCTTTCCTATTTACTGAACAGGGAAATGGTGACACTTTGGCTAATTTATCACTCAAAGATAAATTGCTGGCTGCTTGGTTCCAATCGGTAACATCGAGAACAGCAGGATTTAATACCATTGATATTGGTAAAATTTCCGCAGAAGGTTTATTAATTACCATGGCTTTGATGTTTATAGGAGCCAGTCCTAGCGGTACAGGGGGAGGTATTAAAACCACAACTTTTAGGATTTTATATAACTGTACCCGCTCGGTTTTACGGGGACATGAAGAAGTGACTCTTTATCAAAGACGCATTCCCATGCCGTTAATTTTAAAGTCAATGGCGGTGGTTTTTGGTTCGGTTATAGCGATTATTATCTCCACCCTAGCTATCTCATTTGTGGAGACAGATTTTAAAATGATTCAACTATTTTTTGAGGTAGTTTCTGCCTTTGGAACTGTCGGCTTATCTATGGGAATAACCGCCGCTTTATCACCGATTTCTAAGTTAATTATCGTTTTTATGATGTATCTGGGACGGGTAGGAGTTATACTTTTAATAGCGGCTATTATCGGCGATCCGAAACCAACAGTTATTAATTACCCCGAAGAAAACCTTTTAGTGGGATGATTAATATCAGTTATCAGTTACCGGCACTTATTGACACTAGCATTTTAAATGCCTAACAGTTTCACTTAAAATTATGCAATCAATTAAATTTTTTAGTAGTATGCGTCCCCAAAATCGTCAATTTGCCGTCATCGGATTAGGCAGATTTGGGCGAGCCGTTTGTGAAACCCTACGCAAACAAGGTTATCAAGTGGTAGGGACAGATATTGACGAAGGATTAGTAGCACAAGCGTTATCTGATCGGATAGTAGATAATGCGATCGAGCTTGATTCTACCAAACCTAACGCTCTGCGAGAAGCGGGAATTTTTGAAACCGATACGGTAATTGTCGCTATTGGTAAATACGTGGAAGAAAGTATCATTACTACTCTCAATTGTAAGGAAGCAGGGGTTAATTTTGTCGCCGCTAAAGCCTCCACAGAAATCCATGGAAAATTACTCAAAAAAGTTGGCGCAGATTTAGTAGTTTTTCCCGAATACGATGCCGGTTGTGAGTTAGCGCACCGTTTAACCAGGCCATCAATTTTAGAACGATTTGATCTCGATCCCGAAAATAGTATTGTCGAGTTAAAAGTCCCGGAAGCTTTTCACGGTAAAACCCTAGCAGAGTTAGAAATTCGTAATCGTTATGGGTTAAATATTGTCGCTGTCGGTAATGCGGAAAAATTCAAGATTAACCCCAATCCCCAAGAAAGATTACACAAGGATTTAGCAATGGTGGTGATTGGTTCTAACCGAGATATTCAGCGTTTACCGATTTGACACTCCCCGCTCTAAAGAGACGGGGACTCTTGGTTCACAGAGATTACTTGCTTAGACAGAATTGCTTCTGAAAAAGTAGAGGTATTCTCTCCCCAAGCGTTTATTGGATCGAGCATCGAAGGTTCCGGTATGCCCTACCGTACTTAGTCCCCTTTTAAGGATGTTGATTGCGGCGTTTTCATCCCGATCCAAAACACATCCACACTTGCACTGATGGGTTCTAGTCGATAAAGATTTTTTGACAGTTTCACCACAGTTTGAACAGTTTTGGCTTGTATAATTCGGTGCGACAGCAATCGTTATCTTGCCGAATTTAACCCCAAAATACTCTATCCATTCCCGAAACTGATACCAGGCCGCATCATTTATCGCAGAAACGTTGAATCTCGTAACAAAACTTTACATTTAAGAACATAACAACCCCATAGCGTAGTTTATCTAATAAGCTTTTTCCAAAATCTTCCGCAATATCAATTAATTGCAAAATTAGGTAGGCGATAATACAGCTATAGATTTGTATCCGAATTCCATTTTCATTAGATCGCTGAAACAACGCAAAATCCTTTCAAAATGAGAATTGCTGATTTGCAGGCAGAGGGTATTTCCATTGGCTCTGGCTCCGTCGAATCAAAAATTAAACAAATTGCTCCGAGTCTTAAAATTACTGGTGCAAGTTGGGAATCTGGTAATGTACCGCAAGTTCTTCGTCATCGCTGTGCTTATCTAAATGGTTGCCTTTTTTAACTTTTTTATTGATCTCATTAAGCATTTCTACTTATTGCAAAGGTGAGATGCTCCCCTTATTTAGGGCGTTTGGGGTTAGATTTTGGTTGGTTATTTATCTTTGATAGGCGGAAAAATGCCTTACCAATGGAAGAGAGGCTATCAACTGAAGTTGTGGTGACAGAAAATCAGCGTAAAATTACTGTGATTAGAGCTTGAGTCTTTCCAAAACTTACTGTTTGCGTTACATTTCATTAACGCAAACTACAGGATTAACTTTTAGAATTTTGCTAAACTAGAAATAGGTAGAAAACAAGGAAATATAAAGTTATGACAGTTGCTAATTCATCACTTTCTCAACAATACATACTTGATATTGAACCAGAAGGACGTTTAACTTTACCGCAAGAAATCCAACAAATTCTTAATTTAGAATCTGGAGACAGATTAATTTTAACTATGGAAGATAATGGTACACTACAATTAGTTAGTCTCAAAAACCAAGTTAAAAAATTAAGAGGTTTATTAAAGGATAAATCGCCTGATATAAATTTGGTAGATGAACTTATTCAAGAACGCAGACAGGAGTATTTAAGTGAATAAATCTGTGTTAGATGCTTCTGCCTTTTTAGCGTATCTTAGAGATGAACCAGGAGCAGAAATTGTAGAAAATGCCTTGATTAATGGGTGTTATATCAGTATTATTAATTGGGTAGAGGTATTATCGAAAATTGTTGACTTAGGAGAATCCCCAGAGGAAATTATTAAACGATTGAGAGATGAAGGATTATTACAAAATAGTCTAGAAATTATTGCTTGCAATGAGGAAGATGCTATAACTATAGCTAAATTTCGAGTTTTAACTAAAAGTGCAGGATTATCATTAGGAGATCGTGCTTGTCTTGCTTTAGGTAACCGCTTGAATTTACCTGTGTTAACCGCAGATAAAGTATGGAGTAATTTATCTCTGGGAATTACTATTACTTTAATTCGTTAAAGTTCATCATCATTTGACAAATACTTTTAAAAAACTGAAAATTTGGAACTGTATTCAAACCAGTAATAAGGTGTGTTAGCGACAGCGTAACGCACCTCATATTTGCTCAATAATTTATTTTATTATATTTTTTAAAATCTCCTTCAATAATAATGAATGAATGGGGTTCTTCTCGACTTTGTGTGATAATTTTTGCTTATGTAAAATGAAATGCTTACTGGGCAAGACTTTTAGGACTATTTTGTGAAAGAAACTATCAGTATAGACCTCGTTTCCACACAGAAACCAGAAGAGCCATAATGGTGCGTTACGTTGCGTATTTAATTGATTTGTATATCGCTCTTCTGGGACTTTCGGAAATACCTGACCGAATCTAGATTCTGAAACCCTTGCTTGACAAGCAAACGCTGACTTTTTTTCTAATAAAAACTCAAATTTCGGATTTCTGTTAGTTAGCGATAGCTTGAAGGCCTACCCCATAAGAGAGCTAGAGTTTAGAGACTGTAAGACTTTTGCCAGAGTTCAAGAAGAGCGATATGACTCTTAAACTATATTATTGTCCTTGAGTAAAAAATGCAATTTGTAGCCGTGCAAAGCATATCTACCTTCTAGCTCGCTTGTCCCCCTCTCAGCTGATTCACCGAGAAGTTTATCCAGAAATTCCTGGCTCTTCGGTTTGTGTTATGCAATGGACGGGGGCTATAAGGGATGGAACCTTTATGTAGAAAGGCATTTGGCGATTTTTGTCAATTGTTTTTTATCTAGAGCGAACTAATCAA
>VYMC01000071.1_pt1 | contig 41990 bp, 45 predicted proteins | sample 5115301 | NCBI WGS metagenome assembly VYMC01 (sample SAMN12291802, study PRJNA351875) | freshwater metagenome | isolation source: freshwater lake | place: USA: Michigan, Wintergreen Lake | collected 2013-08-08 | reverse complement strand
TTTTTGTTGTAGTTAAGTCCTGAACCTAGGTCGTCTATAATTTCAACTTGCCAACCGTTTTGAGCGCAAAACAGTTCGACAACTTCTTTTTGACGTTCTAAATCCTTCTTTTGGGCTCCCTGAGCATCGCCGAAGGGGTCATGACTAGAAACACGGCAATAGCCAACAGTATGAGAGAGATTCTCTTTTAAACCAAGCAACTGAGAAATTGTATAACGACGATGCCCATTAGCAGTGCGTTCTGGAATTAGTTTACCTTTAGACTCCCAACGCCTTAACGTCGATACGCTTACACCTTTCAATTTAGCCGCTTCCGAGCTGGTTAACTTACTCATAAAACAATTACCGCACAAGTCATGAGTAATTTTGGATAGTATTAGCTAGGTTTTTGGCTTCTGTATTTAACCCTTCGGCGTCGCCCCAAATTGTTCGATGAGGATAGAAGTTAACACCGATTTTAAGTCTTCACAGGGAATCCCTTTTTGTACACAGCTGCCTAGGTGAGCATCTTTACCCACTTTACCCCCCATGTAGAGGTCAACTCCTTCCACGGTTTTGCCGTCTTTGCGAGCTTTTGTCCCCATCAAACCGATATCGGCCACTTGGGGTTGTCCGCAGGAGTTGGGGCAACCGGTCCAGTGCATACGCACACCCCGGGGGATATTTAATTCGGCATCTAACTGATTAATCAAGTCCACAGCCTTATTTTTGGTTTCAATCAGGGCAAAATTGCAGAATTGCGCCCCCGTGCAGGAAACGAGCGCTCGTTGTAAAGGTGCGGGATTGGGGGTAAACTTAGCCAGTAAAGGCTCGGTTAAAAGAGTCGCCATATTTTCAGCCGCTATATTGGGAATAATCACGTTTTGTTCCACGGTTAAACGCAATTCTCCGCTACCATACACTTCGGCAATCCGGGCAAAATCGAACATATCATCGGCAAATAGACGACCAACGGGAACACAAAGACCGATATAGCTCAATCCCTCCTGTTTTTGGGGGAAAACTCCCAGATGATCCCGTTTTTCCCAGTCAATAGCGTCTTTTTCGGCAGCCGTTGCCAAGGCATAACCTAAGTGATTAGCCACCCGCGTGCGGAATCCCTCGATTCCCCACTCATCAATTAACCACATTAAACGGGATTTTTGACGATTGGCGCGTAATCCATGATCGCGGTAAACTTCTAAAATCCCTTGGCATAAATCCACCACCTCCTGATTAGGTCTCACCCAAACATTCATAGGAATTGCCGCTTCACAGCGTTTAGCCGAGAAAAAGCCTCCCACCACGACATTAAAGCCTAATTCTCCCTTTTTATAGGCAGGAACAAAGGCAATATCGTTAATTTCCGCATGAACCGAGTTATCTCGTCCCCCCTCGATGGCAATATTAAATTTGCGGGGCAGATTGCTAAATTGATAATTACCTTGACCGCAGTTGGTAATCATATCTTGGACTTTTTGGACTAATTCCCTGGTGTCAATTAATTCATCCGCGTCTAGTCCTGCCATGGGTGAACCGGTAATATTTCTGACATTATCCATGCCCGATTGTACCGAAGTCATACCCACGGATTTTAGTCGTTGGAAAATATCAGGAATATCTTCGATGCGAATACCGCGTAATTGTAAGTTCTGACGAGTAGTAATATCGGCATTACCATCATCGCCGTAACGCTGCACAATTTCCCCTAAAACGCGCATTTGCTCACCGCTAATAATGCCGTTAGGAACCCGCAAACGCATCATAAATTTACCCGGGGTGACGGGACGATAAAAAACCCCTACCCATTTTAAGCGATGTTCTAAATCGGTTTTATCCATCGCTTCCCAACCGATTTGGGCAAAATGATCTAGTTCATCTTTAATGGCTAATCCGTCTTTTTCGGCTTTAAATTTCTCGAATTTATTGAGAGTTGTTCCATCTTTTTCAGGTGCTTGTACCACGAATCTATCTCCTTCTGGTTTGTGGGTATAATTGTTCTAGTTGGTGCGGGTTAGAAATGAAGAAATCGGGATTTAACAATAAGTATTCTGTAAAATACTGTCGTCATTAGCAAAAATTTAGTAACTTACCTAGTCTCTATTTGTTATTTAATTCGTTTTAACTTGGATAATTTTGTATTGTTTGTAACAGAAATCCTTAAACCATCGTGTTTAAGGATTTCTTTCATGCAGTAAGTGCATTGAGATGGGGTGTGGGGAAGTGGGGAAGTGGGGTGTCAACTTTGGCATCGCGACTGCTTTCTGTCTCCTCTGAATTTTCCTAAGCGAGAAACTTAACCAACTCCTCTAATTTTTGCCAAGCTAACCCACTGGCTAAAATCTCGCGAGCGAGGGCGAAACCAGCAGCATGATCGCCAAAAGTGACCTTTTCTGCCACCTGTAGGGCAAGAGAGGCATTAATCGCCACAGCATCCCGTTGAGCGGGCGTTCCCCCCCCTTGCAGGACATTTTTGAGAATTTCGGCATTTTCTGGCACTTCCCCGCCTTTAAGGGCATTTAAACTAGCTCTAGGGATAGAAATTGACAAGGGATCGATCGCCGTAGAAATCACCTCACCATTATTTAATAAAGCCATATCGGTCATATCTCCCAACCCCACCTCGTCGAGTTTTTCCCGGCCGTGAACAATAATCGCCTTTGGGGTTCCCATTTGTGCTAAAGCTGTGGCCATGGGGGTGAGAAATTGCTGGTCATAAACCCCGATAACTTGACCTGTGGGACGGAGAGGATTAACTAGAGGACCTAGAAGATTAAAAACCGTGCGAACTTTCAGGGTTTTGCGGAGATTAGCCACACTTTTCAGGGCTGGATGCCAACCGGGGGCAAAAAGAAAGGTCACTCCCACCCCCTCTAAAGCCGCCGCCACTTTCTGGCTAGGGGCGCTTAAATTAACCCCAAGATATTCTAGAACATCGGCCGAACCCACTTTACTGGAGGCAGAGCGATTGCCGTGTTTAGCCACTTTTATACCCCCGGCGGCCGCCACAAAAGCCACGGCAGTGGAAATATTAAAAGTTGAAGCCCCGTCGCCGCCAGTGCCACAGGTATCGATAACAGGAGTAGTATGGGGTTTAGGGTCTTCTAAGCGCGATTGTTGCCGTAAAACTCTGGCCATTCCCGCTAATTCGGCTGCCGAGACTCCTTTTGCTTGCAAAGCTGCTAAAATCGCCCCCGATAAAACTTCCGGAATCTGGCCGTTTAACCATCCGGTCATTAATTCTTCAGCTTGGTTAAGGGAAAGGGATTTTCGATCGAGTAGTTGCTGCAGTAGGTTTGGCCAGTCTTGATTGGTCATCGCTGTTCCATTGGTGTGGGGATGGGGCGATATACTATCATAGCCGTTTGTCTGGAGAATCGATCGCTCCTAGGAATTTTTACTTTAAATCGAGCAAACCCTGTTCTTTTAACTTGGGATTAAAACGAATTTCCATCTGTACTCCCCGTTTTTCTAGGGTTGATAAAATATCATTTTCTACTCGTCTGGATACCTGTTTTAATAACTTGATTTTCCCTAATTCGTCAGCACTTTGATAAATTTCTTTTTCTGGGTTAGTCATGGCTAATTTAGCATCAATTGGTTCTGTCCAGAGTTTTTCATTGTCGATTACTGCCTGACTTTCTTTTAGCCAAGCTTGTTTAATCGATTCCAGAATAGTTCGATTAGGACGCTCGATTACCTGTATTTTTAGCCAATAACAAGCTTGAGGCTGTCGGGCAAGATGTTGTTTTAAACTGAGATAAATATCACGAGAATAGCCTACAAACTCTAGGACTTGCTCTCGATTAAAAATGGCATAAACCCCGATTTTTCCCTGGAAATCAGCAGAGATATTACCCATGGTATCTAGGTAGGGAATATATTCTAATTGTTCGAGATTAGCAAAAGTATCAGACTCATTCATAATTAATCGTCGCTCATTGGTTGGAGATAAGTAGGTAGGTGTTAAAAACTTTCAGATACCCCGCTCATCAAGTAGGGTTGATTCAAGGTAGGATTGATTCGAGGTAGGGTTGATTCATGAATCAACCCTACCCGTTTAAAATTGTACCAAAAAGTCTTAGGCTAAATTAGTCCCCAAAAATGCTCAATTCTCAATGCCTACTGCTTCTCTTAACGAAATTGTTCACGCGGCCCTCAGTGGTCAAGTGGTTTCTTTTCCCACGGATACAGTCCCCGCTTTAGCAGTTTCTCCCCCCTATGCTGCCTTAGTTTTTGCCGCTAAAAAAAGGACTTTTGATAAACCTTTAATTCTCATGGCGGCCTCAGCAGCAGACCTATGGGATTATGTCAAGGGAAATCAGGAAGAAAGGGAAATTTGGCGGCAAATGACCGAAAAACACTGGCCCGGCTCCCTAACTTTGGTTTTACCTGCTTCTGAAAAAGTACCAAAAGTTATTAACCCCAAGGATCCTAGCACGATTGGTATCCGAGTTCCTGCTCATGCGATCGCCAGAGAAATTCTCGGTCGAACTGGTGTTTTAGCGACCACAAGTGCTAATCTGTCAGGACAAGAGCCTTTATTAACTCCATCCGCAATTATGACTACTTTTCCCTCGGTGACGGTGTTAGCACCCACAGAAAGGCAAGCATGGGGAATAATCAATAGTGGACAACCCTCCACCGTCGCACGTTGGCAATGTCAAAGATGGGATATCTTACGACAAGGGGCAGTTTTTCTGTAAATATGGACGATATTGACGCTTTAAAACGGGAATTACAGCAAACTCGCCTCGCTTATCAGATGGCTGTGGCAATTAATCAACTCAAAAGCGGTTTTTTGGCACGGGTTGCCCACGAATTGCGATCGCCATTGAGTAGCATGATCAGTCTTCATCAAATGATTCTCGCCGATCTTTGTGAAAGTTCGGCCGAAGAAAGGGAATTTATCGCCCAGGGACAACTGGCGGGCCGTAAACTGATGGCAATGCTCGATGAGATGATTAATCTCTCCAAACTAGAGTCTGGTACTATACCTCTGGAGCGAGAAATTTTTTCTTTAACTAAACTCTGGCAAGATTGGGCAAGTTTAACCTATTTACAGGTAGCTAATCGCAATATTCAGCTTAAATTTAGCCCTTTAACCGATGATATTGCTATTATTGCCGATTATCAACGTTTATCCTCCGCTTTTGTCCTTCTTGTCGATGCAGCGATCGCCAACTTAGCGAGTGGCTCTATTTGTATATCCGTAAGCACTCTTGACGAGAAAAAAGTCACTATTAGTCTAGAATTTCCTGGGGAAATCCCTCTTTGGCAAATGCCAGAAATTTCCCCTTTGAGTTTAGAATCAAAGCCAGAAGAAGTCAAACAATTTACTCAAGTTATTGGCTTTTCTCCTAGTCTTAAATTCCAGTTAGCGAAGGGAATTATCGAAGTATCAGGGGGGGAAATGAGCTTAGATCAAATCAATAACAATAGTCAAGACAAGCTCACAGGGATTGTTTTTTCTTTACCTCGATCGCCGGATAGGAAAACTCCTCGGGATAACGATTAAATAATACCATTGTCGTGGTGGCGTTGCTTTGGAAACCAATGCGCTGGTAAAATTTTTCTTGATTAGTAGTCATCAAATAGACTCTTTCCACCCGATTTATTCGGGGATGGGCCAAAACTGTTTCTACTAATTTACGTCCTAAACCGGCTCCCTGATAATCGGGATGAACAATCACATCCCAAATAGTTGCCCGATAAATGCCGTCAGAAATGGCGCGAGCAAAACCAATTAATTGCCGCTCATTCCACACCGTCACCACCGGATCACTATAGTCAATTGCGGTTTCTAAATCTTCTAAACGGCGATCGATTGCCCAAAATGCGGTTAAATTAAATAATTCTCGTAGTTGCAATAGATCTATGTTGCCTTTATCCTCGTCAAACTGAATTTGACTACAATCAATCATTGATATTTCCCTAGTCTAAGACTAAAAAACAGGAGAAGATATTTTTCCGAGAAAGAGGATTCACGCTCGATCGGACTGATTTATGAGCAATTTCCCCCAATCTATGTGTCTAATTATACTCAATGCCTCAGATAATCTCTAGTTGATTTATCGTGATTTCTTGACAAGTTATTGATTCAGTGATCAGTGATCAGTTATGGTTCTTCGGTTTGTGTGATGCCATGGACGGAGTTCTAAGGGATGAAATCCTTACAGAGAAAGGCATTCTGCGATTTTTTTCAATTGTTTTCGCTCTAGAACGAACTAATCAATTAGGTCTCTTGTCAAACAAGGATTTAGTCGATTTATGCCACCCGATCGAACCATACCAAGTAGCGAAGAACCTCACTGATTACTGTTTACTGTTTACTGATCACTGAAAAAAGCTTCCCACACCCCACAGCAATGCTTAACAATCAAAGATCTTCGCTGCTGTCTGTAATTTGTTTAGGGGAAATCCTCTATGATCTAATTGCCGATCAAAGCGCTCGCTCTATAGAGCAAGTAACTTCTTGGACAACCTACGCGGGGGGTGCGCCGGCAAACGTGGCCTGTGGATTGCGAAAATTGGGCATAAATTCGGCTTTTATCGGTTGTGTGGGCAAAGATCAACGAGGGGAACAGTTAATCGCCTTGCTAGACGCTCTCGGAGTCGATACCACTGGTGTACAGTATCATGCCACCCTACCCACCCGACAAGTTTATGTCACCCGCGATGCTGGGGGAGACAGACATTTTGCGGGTTTTGGCGGCAGAAAAACGACGGATTTTGCCGATACTGCCCTTAATGCTGACCTATTGCCCGAAAATCTCTGGAAAAATGCCGATTATCTAGTGATGGGAACCCTAGGGTTAGCCTATCCCCTTTCCCGCCGGGCAATGCAACGCGCCCTCGAATTAGCTAAAATTTACGCGGTGAAAGTATTAATCGATATCAACTGGCGACCGGTTTTTTGGCCTAATCTTGAGGCTGCCCCTGATATCATTCGAGATTTTATAGTCCAGGCCGATTTGCTCAAATGTAGCGAGGAAGAAGCAGCATGGTTATTTGGCACTGATAACCCGGGAGAAATATCATCACAATACCCGGATTTAAAGGCAATTCTGGTTACTGGCGGCGTAAAAGGTTGTAAATATCATTTAGGCGAAAATAGCGGCAATGTCGAGGCTTTTTCTGGGGAAGTAGTGGATACAACCGGGGCGGGGGATGGCTTTGTGGCGGGTTTTTTGTCCCGTGCTGGTTTGGGAGGCGATCAAATCGAGGAAAATGCCGATTTAGCGCGTAAGGCGGTGATTTATGCCTGTGCGGTGGGGGCAATGGTGACAAGAAGGGCAGGCGCGATCGCATCCCAACCGACTCGGGAACAGGTGGAGGAGTTTCTAGCGGCCTTTGAATCCTAGAAATTAGCCCTTATTTGCCCGTTTTTTGGTCAAACCAGTCTAAAACCCGATTCCATGCCCACCAGCGATCGCTATCGCCCCACTGACGCTGACAGGATAAACTGCTGATATAACCCACATGACCGCCATGGTTGGTTAAGAGTAGCTCCACGTGGGGATTATCAGCGATCGCTGCCTGCAGATCGGGAATAACTGCGGGGGAAAAGAGGGGATCATCGGCTGCGTAGAGGATAAAAGTGGGTTTAGTTAAATAGGGTTGAAAGGGCAAGGGACTACTAGCGGCATAATAGTCAAAAACTGTCTCAAATCCTAGCTTTTTAATCACTAATTCTCGATCGAATCCGGCAATCGTGGTGGCGCGAGTAATTGCTTCGGGATCGATATGATCGGGATGAGCTTTATGGATGCGTTTGGCTAACTTGCGTAGTTCCCTGGCGATCGCTTTTTCCAAATGTTTCCCCCAGGTATCCTGGACGAGATAGGATAGGGAACGATTAGAGTCCAAATTAGGACAAATTACTGCACCACCGCCGATATCGATGGGATCGATCCCCATATCTTCCTGATTCTCTGCCGATTTAATTCCCCAGAGGGCCAATTGTCCCCCCAGAGAGTACCCCGTGAACCAAAAAGGGGCAGGACAGCCCATTTTTTGAGCTTGGGCGGCAATATGAAGGAAATCTAGCCCTTCATAGATACCATCGGAGGTGAGAGTCGGGGATAATTCGGCTGTCTTACCGTGGGCCCGCCAATCAAAGAGGACGACCGCGTAGTCTCTCGCTACGGCTTTTCTGCCTAAAATCCTTAAAAACCATTGATTATCTAAGTCTCCCGTGATGCCGTAGGTGCCGATAATGGTTCCTTTGCCTTGGGGGGGAATGGAAACAATCCCGTAGATGGGGACGGCATTGGCCCCGGTGAAAATGGTTTCTTGATAGACTGGTTCGGGAATAGCGATCGTATTTTGCCAGGTTTCTCGCGCTTTCAGGGACACATAGAGAGTCATGGCAAAACCGTTTTTCAGCAATGGGGGCGGAGTGTAGGTGAGATTATCGGTTTTTGTCCTAGGATGGGCAATCATGGCAGCACAAGGGAATCAAAAAGTCAAGAGTGGGAAACAAAAATTAACTTATGCCCACCGCTTTCTTAAAAATTGTAAAGCAAATTGTCCCAAGCAGCGAGCAACTCTGGTAGGGCAGTGGCTGACCAATTGCCCTCACAACCGCGACCTTGATAGAGAATCAATCGCAGGGAATAATGATCAGGAAATCCCGCCGCTTCTAACCATAAAAGCTCGCTTTCCGCTTCACAAGCAATTCTTTCTTCATCCATTAATTCTGTGGCCATGGCGGTCATAGTCGCGGTCAATTGTGATAGTAAACGACGCAAATCGTGCCACTCGGCCTGGGTCAATTCGATCGCCCAATCATCGCCACCAATTAATCCTTTATAAACGGCTGCCGTAGGATTCCAACCGAGTCGCCAACCCGAACCATATTTGAGAATTTTTTCCATAATTTTCTAGAATTTTAATAGGTCGGCATCTCCCGGTTTTGATAAGGATGGACGACTAGGAGAAGGACTAGGAGAAGGACTAGGATTAGGGGTTTCTTGGGGAAGAATGGCGGGGTTATAAATTTCGACTAGAAGGGTGACTAACTGCTGCCGTTGACGACGATTAAGACTGTTCATTGCTTTGATATCGGCAGCCATGGGATTAACGGTAAGGGTTGCTTGTCCGGGATAGTTTTCTTCAATGATTTTCTCGTTCACTCCTAGATAATCTCCTAGGGTTAATTGCCAATCAAAACGGATGAGAGTAAACCTTTTTTTGGTATCTTGATGATAACGAAGAAAGCGACTTATTAAAGTATTATTCGGATCGATCGCTCCTGTCTCTCGACGGATATAGTTGTTTTCTTTCGGCAAATCCGGCATTGCTTGGTAAATTTGTTGAGCAACTGTTTCGGGGCGTTGAATTTGGCTCATCCCGGAGGATTGCCACGACAACCACCAGACAAATATCCCTATCACTAGGCAGAATGCTAATAATATCAGTCGCTGAATTTTTAGCTTTTGAGGTAATTTTAATAGCATATTGATCAAGAAAAAATTGAGCGGAACCTTTTTATGAATAGTGTCACACAAAGACTGCCATTCATCGCGGCTAGATTTTCTGAAGTTTTTTAGAACACTTGTACTAAATTGTCCAGCCAAGTTTTCCACCATACGGTAATTCTTGGGCTGCCCATTTCTCCATTTTTTTGCCCACCTCCACCTTGATTCCTTCTTTCAAAACTATAGCTATCAATCGTTTCCCCTTTTTTTAAGTTTTTTCTCTTTTTGTTAAGAAAGATCTGACTAATCGATAGGGGGGATCGAACCCAAAATCTATCTTCTATTCGATTATAACCACTTACTTAAAACCCAGAGGGTTTTTGCTAGGGTGGATAACCGCAAGACTGGCAATCGCCCCCAGCCGGCTGCTGTAAAATAGGAGGGATAGATAAAACTCAGGAGAAAAGACCCCAGTGCCGTACAACCCCGCAGAAATCGAACAGAAATGGCAGAAGATTTGGCAGCAAATGGGATTGGACAAAACCCCAGAAAACGCCAATAAACCGAAATTTTACGCCCTCTCCATGTTCCCCTATCCATCAGGCAACCTGCACATGGGTCACGTCCGTAACTATACTATCACCGATGTGATTGCCCGTCTGAAAAGAATGCAGGGTTATCGCGTGCTGCATCCCATGGGGTGGGATGCTTTCGGATTACCCGCAGAAAATGCCGCTATTGAAAGGGGAGTTCCTCCAGCAAAATGGACTGAACAAAATATTGCCCAGATGAAACGGCAATTACAACAGCTAGGATTATCTATCGATTGGGCAAGAGAAGTTGCCACCTGTTCCCCGGAATATTATCGTTGGACCCAATGGCTATTTTTACAGTTTTTTGAATCGGGATTAGCCTACCAAAAAGAAGCGGCAGTGAATTGGGATCCTATCGATCAAACTGTCTTGGCCAATGAACAGGTAGATAGTGAAGGAAAATCTTGGCGATCGGGTGCTAAAGTAGAAAGAAAGTTACTCCGGCAATGGTTCCTAAAAATCACCGATTATGCCGAACAATTACTCACTGATTTAGATAAACTTACCGGTTGGCCGGAACGGGTTAAAACCATGCAGGCCAACTGGATTGGTAAATCGGTAGGTGCTTATTTAGAATTTCCTCTTGTTAATTCCACAGAAAAAATTGCCGTTTTTACCACTCGTCCCGATACGGTTTATGGAGTGACTTATGTGGTACTTGCTCCCGAACATCCCTTAACTTTACAAGTTACCACTCCCGAACAAAAATTGGCCGTAGAAACTTTTATTCAAGAGATAGCCAGCGAAAGCGAATTAGAAAGAACTGCCGAAGATAAACCCAAACGCGGTATTAAAACCGGAGGAGTGGCAATTAATCCTTTTACTGGTGCAGAAATTCCGATTTTAATTGCTGATTATGTCCTCTACGAATACGGTACGGGGGCAGTGATGGGAGTCCCAGCTCACGACAGTCGCGATTTTAAATTTGCTCGGGAAAATAACCTGCCAATTAAGATAGTTATTACTCCAGAAAGTAGCGAAATTGAGTTAAAAGAGGCCTATACAGAAGCGGGAGTTATGATTAATTCCGCTCAATTTAATGGACTTAATTCTACAGCGGGAAAAACCGCTATTATTGATTATGCCACTGCCCAAGGTTACGGCAAAGCTAGAATACAATATCGCCTCCGGGATTGGTTAATTTCCCGTCAAAGATATTGGGGTTGTCCGATTCCAGTTATCCACTGTCCTCACTGTGGAACCGTGCCAGTACCTATCGATAATTTACCGGTTACTTTACCAGAAAATGTCGAATTTAGCGGTCGAGGTGCTTCTCCTTTAGCCAAATTAGAAGACTGGGTAAATGTGGATTGTCCTCGCTGTGGCACTCCCGCAAAACGGGAAACGGACACTATGGATACTTTCATCGATTCTAGTTGGTATTTCCTCCGTTATACCGATGCTAAAAATGAAGATATACCCTTTCAATTCGAGAAAGTTAATGATTGGATGCCCGTGGATCAATACGTCGGAGGAATCGAACACGCTATCCTACATTTACTCTATTCTCGTTTCTTTACCAAAGTTTTAAGAGACAGAGGTTTAGTTAATGTCGATGAACCTTTTAACCGTCTATTAACCCAGGGAATGGTACAGGGATTAACCTACAAAAATCCCGAAACTGGCAAATATGTCCCCGCAGAAAATGTCATCTATAAAGAGGATAAATATTGCGATAAAGACACGGGAGAAGTTCTATCTTTCTTCTTTGAAAAAATGTCCAAGTCGAAATATAACGGCGTTGATCCTCTGAAAGTCCTAGAAAAATATGGGGCCGATACTGCCCGAATGTTTATACTTTTTACCGCACCCCCAGAAAAAGATTTACAGTGGGAAGATGCGGGAGTAGAAGGACAATTTCGCTTTCTTAATCGGGTGTGGCGTTTAGTCAGCGAATATATTGAAAATAAACCCAAGCAAGTCAAAAAAATAGAGACTTTCTCGAAAACTGACAAAGATTTAAGACGGGTAATTCACACCGCTATTAAAGAAATCTCCGAGGATTTAGAAGGAGATTATCAATTTAATACCGCCATTTCCGAATTGATGAAACTCAGTAACGCTTTAGGGGATAATAAGTGTTTTGCATCCCCCATTTATCGGGAAGGAATCGAAACCCTATTAATCTTACTTTCCCTCTTTGCTCCCCATCTTAGCGAAGAATTATGGCAAGTTTTAGGCCATAGCCAATCAATTCACCTGCAACCCTGGCCAAAAGTTGATTCTACTGCCCTGATTGTGGACGAGATTACCCTTGTCATCCAAATTTTGGGAAAAACCAGAGGCACGATACAAGTTCCCGCTAGTGCCGATAAAAGCACCCTAGAAACCCTCGCCCTGGAATCAGAAATCGCCCAACGTTATTTAGAGGGTAAGGAAATCAAAAAAGTGATTGTTGTCCCAGGCAAATTAGTTAACTTTGTCGTGGGTTAAATGACAGCAATTATCACAATGGTAGGGAATTAAGAACCTTTTCAGTTATCAGTAACCAGTCAGATTAACACTTTCTATGAAAAACTATCGATAGATGGCAAAATATACCATTAGCATTGTCTGTAAATAAGAACAACCGATGGATATTGAATCAACTACAGTAACCCCCGAAGAAATTGCCCAGTTTCGCGCTGAATTGGCAGAGGATTCTAAAGCACTTGCGCATCTTGACGTGATTGAGCGTTGTGGAGGGGATCTAGAACAGGCTGCTCGTAAAGAAGGAGGTTGATAGGTCATTAACTGTCCATAAACTACTGACAACGCCTGGACTTCCTGCAAATAGAAAACCCCAAAGATTTCGCCTAATGTTAAGGGTTCTTTATTGGCTAAAAATAAGGCGGATTCTAGGGGATTATCGGGGTTAAAGCTTCCATGACAGGAGAAGTGATAACAGTGGTTATCTGATGGTTAATCTTTGTCGGCTATCGGATCATAATTTTTTCCTCATCTTCCATTATTATAACATCCATGGGCAGTAACAGCCCCCAAAAAGTCAGTTAGCAGTCAGCAAATAATCGACAAGCTTAATTAATCTTTTCTCTTTAACTCCTGACACTGGGCGATTTAGGACATCTTCCAAAGAGTCAAAGGGCTTTTCTGAACGTTTTTTCAGAAAGTCATTAACAGATGCAGGTGGAATTCCCGCTTTTTTAAGTTGATTAGCATCACAGCTATTCAAAAGCTCTAAAATCGACTTAGAAGGAGGAGAAGGAGGAGAAATAATAATTTTTTCTTCCAGTCTTTTGATTTCTTTTTGGTACTCGGCTCGGATTGCTTGTAACTGGGTTTCTAATCGTTTTTCAAGATTACTCATCCTCAATTCTAGAGGATTATCTATTTTTTCAAGCGTGGTAATTAACGCAGGAGAGGGAGATAATAACTGCATTTGCTGTAAAGCGATATTCTCCGCTTCCACCTCAACTACAAAAGCGTTAATCATCTCGATGTCAGGATCTTTCTGATTGGCGATGACAGAAGCATAATATTCTAAATCTCCACTGATAATATTATAACGTTCATCAACTTTTTTATTATCAGCTTTTTTGAGAATAGCAGGGCGAATAAGTCCACCCATTTCAATAATAAGATTGGCTAAATTCTCCAATTCAGTTTCGGAAAAGGTTTCTCTGGGAACGGAAGGATTAATATCAGTAATATCGACTCGTAAAAATTTCCACATTTATTTAACTCCTATTTTAGCTAAAACTTCAATTGCTAAGGCTTCAAATTCTGCTGCTGATACTCCTGCATCAGCTTGATGTTCGGCATAATCGATTATAGATTGGGGGGCAGGAATTTCTAAATCTCCCACGGTAACGTATTGATTTATACAGCGAGATAAAGGCATTCTTTCCGAGATAGTCGATTCCATCAAAGGTAAATTATATTTGTCTGGAATCACTTGTTTTTGTTTGGGAAAATTATATTTTAAGTATTGAGCATGGGTGGAAATTTTGGAAGGTAAAACGCCTAAAATTTGTAGGGTTGGTTTACCCAAATCTCCACGACTTTCATTGATTTCCTCTTGAACAAAGTTTTTAACGCTATCTAATCCTTGATTGGAAAATGGTTTAAGATCTGAAGGGATTATTAGATAGTCAGCTGCGATTAAAGCAATGCGTGCATATAAATCAAGTGCGGGAGGTGCATCAATAATTACAATATCGTATTGATTATTTACTTTCTCTAATTTTCTTGCCAATCTAGCAAATACCGCCGCATTATCTTTAATTTTTGCTTGGTTAGCAATTAAAGATATGTGAGAGGGAATAACATCAATTTCTGGATGATTGAATCCTTGAGACTTTCTGACGATATTCTCAATAAAAACGCGGTTACTGTTATCTAGTAAATGAAAGACATTTTTATCTCTTAAATCATCGTCATCATCGAATTGAAACTTAATTAAACCAACGGCAAAGGTACTATTAGCTTGAGCATCAATATCAATTAATAATACTCGCTTACCTTTTTTACTCAAAGCTGCCGCTAGATTGGTAGCGACGGTGGTTTTGCCAACACCACCTTTATGATGATAAATTGCGATGGTTTTCATGGGGTTTCTGTGGTTGATTGTTGGAGAATTGAGCGGTGGAATACCTAAAGATAAGGTTTCGTAACCAATCAGAGATTTTAACTGTTCTAAGTGAGAGGCAATTTCTAACCCAGAACATCTAAAAACTAAATAAATTTTATCGGGTTTCCTTTGATAAAGTTGAATCTCATAACCATTGGTTAATAATCCCCACTGCACTTTAAAGTAGTTGAGATAATAACCTAAGCGGTGACGATGATTGATCAGCTTTTCTCTGGGATTTTTAGCCTCGATAATTAGACAGTGAGAGGCAAAAAACTGCTTTTTGTTGATGGGTTTTTGAGCGGAAACAAGGAAATCTAAGCAGACCTTACCGAAGCTAACTTGTTGATACCAATGTTCAGCATTGTAGCCTAGTTTGGGGAGTAAATACTGAACAATTAGTTTACTCTCCACTTCCCTTTCGTTATGACAATGGTGAGGGTTGAAAGTCACATATTTGAGTAAATACTTAAGAACAATCTGTTGTTAGTGTAAATGATGACAGTCCTTCTCGTCAAGGTGAAGCACAGACTAAATCCTCACTTAATCAAGTATTTCAGCTGCAAGAACAAACCCCATCTCTCACTTATGGTGAGCAGCAGAAGTTATTAAAAGAGGGCGAATGCAATTCGCATCTACAATAACATTATCGCCCCAATAGTAGGGGCGCATCACCTGCTCCCAAATGTAATATAGATATTTCTACAAAATTGAGATGCACCAGGCAGAGAAAACTATCCTACCCACAGGTTAAATTAATGGAGCTGCATAATTTTATCGGCTACTTTCTGGGAAATAAAAGGTAAAATTGAGCGATTTTGACTGTTATCTTTTCCCTCGGTAAATACCACCAAAAGATAGGGAGTATGATGGAGAATTTCAATATAGGCGGCATCGTGACGTACTTGACTTGTCCAACCAGCTTTTGACCAAATTTGACTATTTTCTGGTAATCCCTGTCCCAGAAATCCTAAGATTTGTGTATCATCTCCTTGACTTGTCCAATCAGCAGGATTAAGACTTCGTTTTAGTAAAGACATCATCATCTGAGAACGTTGGGAAGAAACAGCAATCCCCCCAACAATAGTATGAATTAAACGCGCCACTGCGTTGCTAGTTAACATATTGCGATTCTCCATTAATTCCCCTAAAAAAGCGCGTTCACGTCCATAGGGACCATCGGACCAAGTTTTTTGATTAACGTTAATTGTCGCTAATTCTGGCCAATTTAAGGATTGAAAATAACGATTAACTATGTTGCGTTGTTGCTTCCAAGTTTCAAAGGGACTGGCGGCAATTTCTGGACCGCTAGTGGTTCCCGTGACCAGATCTACAACTAAACTGGTAGCATCATTACTAGAGTCAACAATCATGTCACGAATGGCGCGATTTAATTCGCTGCTTTCGGCAATCATCCCCCCCTCTAACCACTCATGAATTGCTACTAGATAAAATAATTTCACTAAACTAGCGGGATAGGTTCTTTCTTGTCCGCGATAGCTAAATCCGCGGGGGGAATATTTCCAGAATTCTTCGTGGGAAATTGCTCCCCCCGTGTTGACGATAACAGGAGGATCATATACTATCCAAGTCAGGGCAATTTGTTCTTGAGCTAATTGGGGAAATTCTCGCCAAGTTGTTTCTAAAATATCTGTACCGAACTGTTGGAGGTGGTCTTCAGTATGAAAAAAGTTCATAGGTGTGCTGCAAAGTCAAGAGTTAGAAGGTGGATAAATTCTTGAGTCGGCGATTCTCATTTTACGGTAAAATTTACCGATAATTAATTATTTGATCGCTTCTGAGTTTAATGTTTATATCTACCGATGAGGTTCATCTCTATTTTATCAGTCTCGATCCCTCTGGGGATAGACTAGAAAAACTGGCTTCTTTGCTCTCGGAAGATGAAATAATTAGAGCTAATCGTTACCATTTTCCCCAACACAAGCGGCGTTTTTTGGTGGCTAGGGGATGTTTACGCGAGATTTTAGGGTCATATTTAGCGATAAGTCCCGAAAAAATTGAGTTTATCTACAGTGAACAAGGAAAACCGAGTATTAACTACCAGTTGCAGTTTAATCTCTCCCATTCCGAAGAGATGGCAGTCTGTGGCTTGACTTTAACCGCTCGCATCGGGGTGGATTTAGAGAAAATGCGCCAGATGAAAGATTTAGAGAGCTTGACAAAAAGGTTTTTTTGTGCTAGGGAACATGAGCTTGTTGAAAAGTCCGCAGAGAAGGAAAAGTTATTTTTTCAGTTATGGACGGCAAAAGAGGCTTATTTAAAGGCACTGGGAACCGGAATTAGCGGAGGACTCGATCGAGTGGAAGTGGGCCTTAATCCCTTAAAATTAGACAATGTGGCGGGGGAATGGCAATTATGGACAGCGGCAATCGGCGATAATTATCGAGCGACGGTGGTTATCGAAGGTAGCGATCGAGTGATTAAAACCTTTGGCCTTTCTGATCTATGATTAATTGGGGAGTTAATTGCCTTCAGGTGTCCTTAATTATTACTTAACCTTGTTTTCTCTATGCGAATTGCTCTTTTTACAGAAACTTTCTTACCGAAAATCGATGGCATTGTCACCCGTCTTAAACATACCGTGGAACACCTACAAAGATTAGGTCATCAGGTATTGGTTTTCTCTCCCGATGGCGGTTTAAAAGAGTACAAAGGTGCTAAGATTCATGGAGTTACAGGGATTCCCTTACCCCTATATCCGGAATTAAAAATGGCTTTCCCCCGGCCTTCCGTCGGGCAAGCTTTAGAGAGGTTCAAACCTGATATTATTCATGTGGTTAACCCGGCTATTTTAGGGGTGGGAGGCATTTATTTTGCCAAAACTATGAACATTCCCCTCGTCGCTTCCTATCATACCCATCTCCCCCAATACCTACAGCACTACGGGTTAGGTTCCCTAGAAGGACTACTCTGGGAATTGTTAAAATTGGCCCACAACCAAGCAAGTTTAAATCTCTGCACTTCCACTGCTATGGTACAAGAATTATCTAGTCGTGGCATTGAAAAGGTAGAGCTTTGGCAAAGGGGAGTCGATACGGAATTATTTCAACCTCATTTAAAATCCCAGGCTATGAGACTGAAATTATCCCAAAATAACCCCGATAGTCCTCTCCTATTATACGTTGGTCGAGTGTCGGCCGAAAAAGAAATCGATCGCATTAAACCAGTCTTAGAAGCGATTCCCGAAGCAAGATTTGCCATTGTGGGAGACGGTCCCCATCGGGAAGCTTTAACAAGTCATTTTGCCGACACAAATACCCATTTTGTCGGTTATTTACAGGGGTTAGAATTAGCTTCCGCTTTTGCTTCCGCAGATGCTTTTCTTTTTCCCTCACGCACAGAAACCCTCGGTTTGGTACTCTTAGAATCCATGGCTGCCGGTTGTCCGGTGGTGGCGGCAAATTCGGGGGGAATTCCCGATATTGTCACCGATGGAGTTAATGGTCATCTCTTTGATCCTAGGGATGAAAAAGGTTTAATTAGTGCCACCCAAAGATTACTAACCGCCAAGGCAGAAAGAGAGGAATTACGACGAAATGCGCGTCTAGAAGCGGAAAAATGGGCATGGCAAGCGGCCACCAAACAGTTATTAAATTACTATCACCAAGTTTTGAAGAATAATACTGTGGCTTTTGCCGCTTAATTGTTGTCAAAATGCTCGAATTTAACTGCAAAAACCTTGACCTATTGTAACTTTTATGGCCAGCGCACCTAGTACCACCTTAGATAAGTCCACCCAAGGGGTGAAGAAGACTTATCCCAACTATAAAGTTATTGTTCTCAACGATGACTTTAACACCTTCGATCATGTGGCCAATTGTTTAATTAAATATATCCCGGATATGACCACCGATCGAGCTTGGGAATTAACTAATCAAGTTCACCACCAAGGACAGGCAATTGTCTGGACCGGTCCCCAGGAACAAGCGGAACTTTATCACCAACAATTGCGACGGGAAGGATTAACCATGGCTCCCCTAGAGGCCGCCTAATTATGAATAATGGTCGCTTAGTTTGGAACCATTCTACTCATATTCCGGGGTTGATTGCGGTATTAGAAAAGTTAATTACCTATCAAGGAATCACCACTGTCACCCCCGGGGTACTTTCTCGCTCAAAAGGTCATTGTCCGCGGTTACAATTGCGGATCTCAGTGCCGATTCGTGGTGGTTTTAAGCTGATTGCGAGGACAGGAAAAAGTGTGCAGGAAGTCTTTGTTATCACCGATTTAAACCAAGAGGACTTAGAAATGGCTATCCAAGCTTGTTTAGGAAAATAACTGTCGTGGGTGCGTTGTTGAAAAGCTGCTGGTTACTAATCATTGTTTTTCTGTTTTTCTGTTTACATTCTCTCCCTAGTTTGGCAGTAGTGGATAGGGTTCCTTTAACAGTAACTTTATTGCAGGAACGTTTAAGTGCACCCGTCCTTAAAGAAGGGATGACTACTATCGATTTAGCCAATTTAGTTATCGATATCCGCGATGAAAACAAGGAACTGCAAGACCAATTCTATCAACAGATTCAAGGTCAAATTAATCGTGCTAAACAACCCCTAGGTTTAGATTTTAGTAATTCCTTAATTCAAGGCAACTTTATCGCTTCCCGTCTCGGTTTACCGACCCCTTTAACAAAAGTAGCTCTCGCTACCTTATTATCCCCCACGGAAGAACAGTTATTACAACAGGATGAAAATTTTTTATTCGATAGCGACGAACCGGTTTTTAATGTCATAGTATTTCGCGGACCGGTGAAGTTACAGGGAACCGTATTTATGGGAGAAGTGGACTTTTCTAAGGCTTTTTTTCTGCAAATTGTCGAAGCGATGGCAGCAAAATTTAGTCGTGAAAGTAATTGGGTAGAATCCCGTTTTGCTAGGGTGGCGAAATTTAGTAAAGCTACCTTTATAGGAGATGTAAATTTTAGTCAAAGTCAATTTTTAAATAAAGCTATCTTTCGCAGCGCACATTTTAAAAGTGTTACTAATTTCCATCGCAGTCATTTTACGGACGAAGCTTATTTTGATCAAACCAAATACGATAAACTCGCCGATTTTACTCGTACTTTCTGGCAAAAAGAAGCCAATTTTTCCCAAAGTCAATGGCGAGATCGTCCGCTATTTTCTAAGAGTAGATTTTTAAGTTTATTAACCTTTAGAAATTCCACTTTTGAAAAATCGGGCGCTTTCCGGTCTAGTTATTTTAATGGTGTGGTTAGTTTTCAAGATGTGAAACTTTTAGATCAGGTAGATTTTAGCAATTCCACTTTTACTAAAAATAGTTATTTGAGTGTATCAGGATTAGCTTTTGATTCCGATAAAGCGAAAATCCTGGGAGATAGAGGAGTAATTGGTCAGGCAATTTATTTACCAAACTTAGCAGGAAATGAAACAGTTTTAAGAAATTTAGTTCGTAATTTTCGCTCCCTAGAACAAATTGCCGATGCTAATCAAATTGAATACAAAACCGAAAAATTGCGATTACAACAGTTAAAAAAAAAGCTAAATAATATCTCAATTATTCGCCTAATTAACCTCACTTGGGTAGCTGATTTTCTGCATACTTCTTTCCTTACTTTACTATTACTCTTAAGTCAAGATGGTACAAATTTTAGTTTAGTTTTCGGGACAGGAATCATAATTTTTGCCTATTTTGGCTGTTTATTTTGGTTAATTGATCGCGTGCGTCGTCTCACTCCTAAACCAGTAATTCCTAATAGTTATGAAATCTTTTGTATGGTAACTAGCTATATTATTCTCACCCTTTCCGGTGTGTTTAATATTCTGCAATCTGCCAGTCGTCCCCTGCTAACTTTAACAGCTATTGCCCTAATTCTTGTCCCCTTACCCCTAATTTTAATTATCGAACTTTATCGTCGGGGACGCTATCACGATTTAATGGATAGTTCCTATTTCCTGCAAGATGGTAGTATGCGACAATTACGCTTATTAATCACCCGTTTACCCGTGGTTCCCGAATTTACCCTCTTTCGCGATCGTTATACTCCTATTCCTTGGCAAAAGCGTTGGAATTGGTTAAATTATTACGATTTAAGTCTCAATAATTTGCTAAAATTAGGCTTTAATGATTGGCGAGTTCGCGATCGAGAATTACCCGCCATTGTTTCTTTTTTAGTTTGGTATCAATGGGGTATCGGCATCTTTTATATCACTCTCCTTATCTGGACTCTCTCGCGCACGATTCCGGGGTTAAATCTCTTGATTTACTTAAAATAAACTGTAAAAATTGAAATACAGCAGTTATCTTTTCGTTTTGGGTAACAGAAATATGAGTGGAAAGAGGAAAAAACCATGAATGCCAAATTGATTGAATCTCTCGTCCAAATTATCCAATCTCTTTCTAAAGAAGAAAGATTGCTCTTAGAGAAGAAATTAGCTGCCCATGAAACTCAAACAAATTTTGATAACCTATCCCAAGCTTTAGCAGAATTGCGACAAATTTGTGCTGAAGAAAACTATACTATAGAAGTTCCTACTCGCCAAGATCGTTCTCATACATTTGCAAAAAGCTTAAATGACATTCCTGTGTGATACTAACATTATCAGCGAGTTAGCACGTCCCCAACCTAAGATTTTTCTGCTAAAATTATCTACACAACGGTACACAAGCGCGAAAAGCAATAGTCTATGCTAGAAAAAATCGGAATGGGAGAATTCCGGGATCATCTCGCCAAATATTTGACTTCTACTACTCCCATCGCAGTCACTTGCCAGGGTCAGACGGTGGGCTATTTCTTACCAGCACGACCGGAGCCGTCGGAAGCGGAGATCGACGGGTTAAAACGCGCCGCCGAGAGGTTGGATGCGCTTTTACGCGAACAGGGACTTTCTGAAGATGCGCTCGTTCGCGAATTCCGTCAACTCCTGGAAGGCGAGCGTTAGGCTTTCTGCTATGACGAAAAGAATCGTTCTGGATGCCAATATTCTCATCCGTGCCGTGTTGGGGAAAAAGGTACGGGAGATGATCACTCGGTTCGCTCCCACGGTAGATTTTTTCACGACCGATCGCTGTTACGCCGACGCAAGGCGATATTTACCGATTCTTTTCGAGAAACGCGACCTAGGGAGCGAGGACGCGATGGCAGTCTTGGAAGGTTTGACCGGTTGGGTGCGGATCGTGGATAACAGCCTGTACGCTTCTTACGAGAGGGAGGCTAGAAAACGCATCGCCGCGCGGGATGTGGACGATTGGCCAGTCGTGGCGCTGGCTTTATTGCTGGAATGCCCGATCTGGACGGAAGACGCGGATTTTTTCGGCACGGGGGTGGCAACCTGGACGAGCAATCGGGTTCACCTGTATTTCGGTGAGTGAACGACGGCGATCACAACAATATCCGATATTCTGGTGAATTCGTAAGAATCGAAGATATCCCGCCGTAGTCGGTGGGTATCGCCCTGGACTAGGTGCGCTTCCCAACTTTGCCAGCGTTGGATGAGTTTGGCTAGGGTTAATCTCAGACCGGCTAGATAGAGCTTGCTGAATAAATTTGAAATGTAGGCAAAGTAAAGGTTTTGGGGCTTTTCTCGCGAAACAGGTGCAAGATTTTGAGAGAATCGTCGTTCAAAACCTTGCGTCTTCATCAGCCCGCGTCCTGTAGGGGCGAAGCATTCGGACAATAACCTATGGGTGAAAAGGTAGATTTTCTATCCGAATGCTTCGCCCGTACTTATTCAGCAAACCCTAGATAGAGCTTGCTGAATAAATCTAAAAACTCTGTTGGATTGGAGAGAATGACATTTGAGGGAATGAAACGACCCTACCCCGCCTACCGGCACCCCCCTTATCAAGGGGGGCAGGGGGGATCTAACCCCCCTTATCAAGGGGGGACTAAGGGGGGATCTGCGTTACTACAGGACGCGGGAACAGTAAACCCTAGATAATTGACCACCACTAAACTAATACACTTGTACTATATTTTGCCCAAAAAAATTCCGAAAAAGGGAATGAGGGTAAAAAGGGAAAAAAGAGAAAAAGGGTTAAAGAGTTCTCCCGAATACGCACACCACCCGAAAACCGACGCCGAAGTAGCGGTTGTCGCGGCGGTCGTCGTCGTTGCGGAAAGCGGAACGGCAGCCATACGGATCGTCGTACCAAGAACCGCCCCGCGCTACACAAAATCGGCCATCTGTCAATAGTTCATTTATACTATTTAATACATTTTGATAACGATTATCAATATTTTTTTCGTCCCAAACGCTCCCGTCTGTGGGCGGTGCGCCTTGATAATCATAGTGCCACGGATCTAAACACCACTCCCAAACATTCCCGTGCATATCGTACAGCCAGAAGGCGTTGGGGGGATAGGAGCGGACGGGGGTGGTTTTCCCCGGGGATTCTTTCACCTTTTCTTGTTGATAGACCCTTGAACTATCGTAATTCGCCAGTTTTCCCGTGATCGTCTCGCCAAAGTGGAAGGGGGTGGTTGTTCCCGCTCTACAAGCGTATTCCCACTCGGCCTCACTCGGTAAACGGTAATTTTTTCCCCTGTGACGGGACAGACGAGCGCAGAATTCGATCGCATCGTACCAACTCACAGACTCGACGGGGTTGTTATCGCTTTCCTTAAAGCGCGCGGGGTCTGGATCGAGGTCTTTTCCTTCCCTCGGTAGGTTAGCCACGAACCGCCATTGGTCCCGCGTAATCGGAGTCTGGCTCAGGTAAAAGGCACTAACGCTCACGGGGTGTTGGGGTTTTTCCCTCTCGTAATCGTCCTTTTCTCCCGGAGAACCCATCAGGAAAGTTCCCCCCGGGATAGCAACCATGGTCAGGAGTTCGATTCCCTCCCCTAGGGGTTCCTCGTAGTAGTAGGCCTCCAGGGGTTCTCTTTTGGTAATTTCTCCCCGTTTATTGACGTATAGGGTCTCGAAGGGGAATTTTAGGAGTTTTTCGGGGGTCAAGATTTCCTGTTTTCGCTGCCTCACTCTCTCCTCGATGTTTTGGGCGATATCGGCGTACTCTCCCCCCCAAGTGCGGAGAACAGCCGCGTCCACCTCAGCAAAGTAGAGAGAGCGATCGCTGACTGCATCCTCTAGAGAACCCTGTGGATTAGGGATTAGAGCCGAAAAATCGCGAAATTCACCGTAATGGTCGCGAATATAATCGCCGATGCCCCGCCAAATATCGATCGTGCGCCGGTTGGCACTATCTGCCAACAGTAGCTGACGAATGCCGGGGTAAAAATCGTACCAAGCATCCGTAACCGTCGCTCCCTCCGGACTAAAAATAGACTTTTGCACCAGTCCGCTAAAAAAGACCTCCGCTAGATGCCAATGTTTACTATCGGGTAAAAATCGCCTTTGTGCCAATCGCATCACCGGAGGAATCAGGGGAACGGCCGCCAGCACTTTAGCCAGTTCTCGGGCCAAGGGACTGGCATCGATTAAAAAGCCTCTCAATAACTCTTCCGGGGATTCCGCTCCGGTCGCGGCTGCCTCTTCTTCTCCGGTTTCACCCATATCCACCCCCGCAGTGGTCGATCGGATTAAAACCCCCTGAATGGAGTTACCACCGCTCCCAGCGATAAATTTCGCCCAGGTTGCAAAGTGAGCGGGGGATAGATTGAAAATAGGGAACCGATAGAGAATCTGCTTCGTGCGGAGTTTTTCCCCCTCTTGCAGTGTTGCGTTGGCAGCAGCGGGAGCGAGTGCGATCAAAGGCCGGAGGATCGCCCCCTCTAAAGCGGTTCGTTGCCATAGCTGCTGCGGGAAAATGTGAGCGATGGTGACGGGATGTTCTTTTCCCAAAACCGCTAGGGTGGCAAAAGCAGACCCCGATCGCCAAGCTTTCCCCAAAGTATCGGTTAGGACAATAAAAAGTCGGTTCCCAGAGGGTGCAACCAGACTGCGAGGGTTCCGTTCGATTTGCCCGGCGCCGGAAAGCAAACGAGCTTCATTTTCACCAGTCTGGAACCACCAAACCCGCACGTCCCGAAAAAAGCCTTGCCAACGGAAGAGAGTGGTCATTCCTGCCGCTAGATCTCCCCAAAATTCCATCGGGGGAGAGCGATCGATCAGCAGGTGAACCTCTAACCAACGTTCTAGGGGGGGTCGGAAAGCGAGAATCGGCAATCCCCCCGCTTCGGCCGTCCGTTCCACTGTAACCTCGATATCCAACTCGTCGGCCCGTAATCCAGGCACGCGACGCGCTAGGGGGAGAATTGCCTTACTGATGGCCGCGGGTTCGGGTATCGGAAAGGGATCGGGGACGCGAACGGGAGAAGAACGATCGCTCTCGACCGAATCGCGCTTCGGGGGGGGCTGCGTCGAGCGATCGATGTTTTCGGGATGGACAACGGGAATCGTTGACTCGATCGCTCCGGGGGGAGGGGTTTCTTCACCGCTGCTGGATGACCGGTTATCTTCCTTTTCATTAGATGGGGTTGATTCCGAATGTTCAGGCTGCTCGAGCGACCAAGGCGCGATAATGCGATCGAGGTAAGCAGCGCACCAGATCAGTTCTGCCATTTCCCTCTCGTCTTCCCACCAGATGGGTTTTTTCCCTTCCATCTCTCCCCCTACCTTTGCAAGGATTTAAAGAGGGTGTCTAGCAGCGGGCGATCGGTGGCGGTGAGGTCTTTTCCCTGTAGTAACAGATAGACCGCGTTGAGGAGTTGATCGGTGGCTAGTTTGTCTTTGCGTTTAATTCGATCGAGAAATTCCCGGATTAGTTCTCTGGCCGGTTCGTCCAATTGATTGAGGCGCTCCGAGGGGAAACGTTGCTCTAGTATCCGATAAAAATCATCCTCGTTATCGGGTTGTTCTAGTCTTAAACGCAAACATCGACGCAGAAAAGCGGGGGGAAACTCCCGGGCCTCGTTACTGGTCATGAATACTAGGGGGAACTCCTTGCAGGACACACAACCTCGATCGATCGGGATTTTTTCCTCGCTGTCATCCTCTTGACCGCGATAGGGAAGAACGGATGGTTCGCCAGTTTTTAATCGTGTCAGTTCCGGTATCTCAAAAAATCCCTCCTCGAAAATATGGAGGAGATCGTTAGGCATATCGATATCGCTTTTATCGATCTCATCAATTAGCAGCACCGCCGGTAGGCCTGGACGGGATTGATAAAAAGCCATCCCCATGGGGCCTAATCTTAGATAGCTGCCGATATCCGGCTCCTCGTACTCTCCCCCCTCTCCCACTTTCTGTCTTTGTAGGGAAGCTTCCTGTAACCGTCCGATCGCATCGTAGGCATAAAGACCCTCTTTAAGGGTGGTGCGAGAAACGATCGACCAACGGTAGGGGCCGGGTAATCCCAATTCCCGTGCCACTGCGTAGGCCAGGGAAGTCTTGCCGGCGCCGGGGTTGCCCTCGATCAGTAGGGGACGACGCAAGCAGAGGGCAGCGTTTACCAGTTCCACCGCTTTCTCATCCGCGACGAATCCTAAGGCTCTAGGGTCGATTTTTCCCTGTTTGGGCGGGGTTTCTTGGGATTTCGCTGCTTTTGTCCATTCTTCCGGGGATAGGCTAAAACTGCGCCAAGGAGGTGGGGGTGGGATGCGATCGAGGTGTTTCCTTTGTTCTTTGGGTGTGGGTAAACTATCGGCGCTCAGGGTCAAACCCCGGTAGATGCGAAGGTCTTCTGTTTTGGGAACTGGTTTATTGGCCATTGGATTCCACCACTTTCGTGTTTAGAGGTCTCGGTCTCGGAGCGGGTTTGGGGTATAGATCGTCCCAGAAAAGGGCGATTTTTCGGTTGTTTCTGCGTAATTCTTTGGTCTTATCGGGCCAGGTTTTCCATTCCGAGGGGTTTAGATCGTTATCTGTTATCGGTTCCCTGACGTTGCGACTCCAGACTGCGATCAGCCGGGATTCGACGATATCTTCCAGATCGGCGATCGATGGTTCGGTTCCGATGTAGTAATCTTTCTGGTCAAGATCGCCACCATTTTCCCATAAAGCTCTCTTGATCTCCTCGATCTCGTCGCGGATTTCTCGGAAGTCTTCATCGAAATAGCGATCAAAAGAGTTAATAAAGACGGGGTACTCGTATCCTAGAGATCTCCACATTGTACCCCGCTTAAATTGAAATTCTTCCAGAGGGTATTTTAAAAATTTTATTGGCAGAAAAATTTCGAGATTTAGCTTTACTTTGTTCGGCAAACTATAACGAGCTTTGCGAATTAAATTAGCGAGAAATGTCTGGCTTTCGGGACAAGATTCTACTTGGCTATTTAATTCAATTTTTTCGTTTTCAGCAAATATTCCGAAGGGGCGATGTTGACTTTTAATCCAAAGATTCATTCTTAAGTGAAATGAGTTGAACACCCTTCCAGTATTATTATCTTTATCGAGATCCTGTTCTATTTCAATTTGAAGTCTCAGTTCTTCTCGATTAATACGTTCCTTGAATTTTTCCCAGGACTGCCTGACTTCATTTTGTATTTTATCTAAATCCGCATTTTCTCGATACTTAATAACCCTAGACTGCCAAGCTTCGATAGCATTACAAGCTTCGATAGCATTAATCGACGGATTAATCCTGTCTTCTTCTAATAACCTAGTTCGACACCACTCGGAACAAGCTATGAGAGGACAGATACCCTCTATAACTGGCTTGTTTGATAATTTTTTTAATTGTTCTTTAAGTTCTAAATCGTCCAAAATAAACTCTTCTAAAAATTTACTATTTAATAAAAATGAATTGATAAAAAGTAAATTTTTTGATAAATTTTGTTTAAATTTATTCAATAACTCTTCTGTCAATTCAAGGCGTTTTTCTTCCCAAGTTCGTAGGGTTTTAGGAATAACTGGAAAAAATTTTGCAACCGTTTCAGATCCCGTCAGGTTATGTACAACGTCTTGTGGCATTGAGTCAGGAATTTTTTCATTAACTTTGCCTACAATTTCACCGGGGGAAATATATCGATTACGAGACTGTTGACAAAAATCTTTCAAAACTGCTGCCAAAACGGTAGAGAATACACTCTCTTTAGCCTCTTGTTTGGCACGACAAGCGGCGATCGTGTGAACGGCAATATTTTTTTCTTTGCTCGATCGATATATCCCGATCGAGCCAGCAGCGAATTTTGTAACTTCCACCGCTCCCATTTGCGAGCAACAGGTATCGATAATATACAGAATCTGCGCTATCCGAACCCCATCATTATTGAGAGGACGAACTAAATCTTCGGTCGATAGAGCCGTTTGTCCAATTAGTTTAGGATCGGTATCCTCCACTAAAAGATAATGTCTATCCCCCAGTATATACTCGCCGTGACCGGAATAATAAAAAATGACAATATCGGTTTCACGGCAATTTTGTTGAAGCCATTGAGCAAATTTGAGAGGAATTTCGTCTTTTTTCGGATTAATATCTAAATCGGTTAACACTCGCTGGTATCCAAAATCACCAGTAAACAGATCGACTACCCGTTCTAAATCCGTCTCGACGCTGGGTAATTGCTTGTCAGGGTCTAAGTGCTTGTAATCCTTTGTCCCACAAGCGATTAGATAATACTTGATTTCTTCATCCATACCATTACCCATCAATCGATTAACCCCGATCGAATTGCTTCGCCGGTTTCAACCGCCGTAAGATAGCTTTTGGCATCATGAGCCTTGCAACCATTATAAACTAGCTTATCCTCGATAGTTCCCTCAAATAAAGGGTTGAGTTGCTTTGTCAACGCCACCACATCGCCATCGTCCGCGATATTTACCCATCTTTCCACATTTCCGGGCCAGCACCCCAGGTTATTGCGGGGGGACGGTTCCAGTCGATCGAAAATTAATTGTCTTATCCCCAAAGGAGAACCGAGGGTGACAAAGACTTTAATCGGCCATTCGGGATGCTGACATAAAGTTTCGTAACAGACGATTGAACCGAGAGAATGAGCTACAAGTACCCGCGTATCTTCATCGATAGATTCTATCACTCGCCTTTGAATCTGCTGTTTTAGCTCTCGATCGTGTAAATAGCTCCCCACTTGCTTAAGATAAAAAATAACCAATTTCTCGGCAATGCCACCGAAAAACGGAGATTCACTTAACCCCGACAAAGCTCTCTGGATAATTTTTGGGGTAGATTTTTCTCTCAAAAGGCTATCTGCATTGGGATGATTATTTTCCACTCGTTCCGTTTCTTGCCACCACGACTGGAGTAATTCTTTTTCCCAATCGGAATCGATATCACTAACATCGTAGTTCGGAATGCCGATCGCTTTCGATTTTCCCCGAAAAAGATCTCCGTAAAACCCACAACGAAAATCAGTATCGGACTCTAACTCGGTTCCCGCGAGCTTCAATCCATCCTTGAGACTTGGCAACCACTCCGCAGAAATCGTGTGGCTACCCCTAAATTCTTGCGCGATACCATGAACACCGACAATTTTAGCCATGATCCTCCAGTTACAGGACTTTCCTATCCCTGTTAATTTTCAATTTTAAGATGAAAAGTTAAAACTGATCAAATTTTTATTGCAGGATTTAGGAACAAATAATGTCGATTCCGATCAGACTTTATTATCTCAACTAGCTGGAACTTGGACAGAGGCGGATGAGATGGATTTTTTAGAAAATACAGAGGCCTTTCGAGCAGTTGAGGAAAGTTTGTGGAGCTAAGACCGATTCTACTGGATACCAACGCTTACACCGCTTTAAAACGTAATATTTTTGAAGCAGTTGAGGTGATTAGGAACACGACTTTAATCGGTTTAAATAGTGTAATTTTAGGGGAATTATATGGTGGTTTTGAGTTGGGTTCTAGAGAGGAATATAACCGAAGAGAACTTAAGCAATTTTTGGAAATATCCAAAATTAACTGTTTTGCGATCGATTGAAAAAATGTCTCTAGCAACCTATGGAGTATTGAAATGTCGGGCTTTGGAACGCAAAATCGATCCCCAGACCGATTCTTCGCCCCATTATCAGGTTTTGGTAAGCGATGGGCAGAAAAAACACCGCGTCGCCATCACGTCAAATCCCAAGAAAGCCCTTCCGATTTGCTGTATCTAGTCGATGATGCCTTTCAACTTCCAACGGGATAACGGTGTTTATCACTTTAATCTATTCCCCGGTAGAGATCGGCGATCGCTAACTCTAGGTTAATACTTGACAGGATCACGCGATCGCCCGTCTCGTAAATAGTCGTTTCCCATATCCCCAGAGAATTACGGCGACGGCATTCCACGCGCTGGATTTCTTGGGAAATTAATACATATTCTTCTAAAGTTTCTATCTGTTGATAATCTAGGAATTTTTCGCCCTTGTCAAAAGCGGCCGTACTGGGGGAAAGCACTTCCGCGATCAGTTTCGGATAGCGTTTCAGATAACGATCTTGGCGATCGCGAGGATCGCAGGTAACAAAAGCATCGGGATAGTAATAAAACTGATCTTGATAGTCAACCTTGACATTACCCGAGTAAAACCGACAGTCTGTAGAGTCGCCGAAATGCAGGTTAACCAGAGCGAGTAGATTAAGGGCAATGCGATCGTGATTATCCGTACCGCCGGCCATCGCATAAACCAAACCACGTCGGTATTCATGACGGATCTGACTCTGGCGCTCGATAGCGAGATATTCTTGGGGACTGATGTAGTTGGGAACTGCGATCATAATCTCTAGGGGAAAGCCTAGTATTAATCATAGTACGAGAATGGCTTTGGCTCTCTTATTCTTTGTGTGATCAGTTTAACTTACATAACGATCGATCTCTCAACTCTGGCTCTCTTATGGAGTAGGCCTTCAAGCAAGTGCTAACTAACAGAAACCCGAAATTTGAGTTTTTATTAGAAAAAAAGTCAGCTTGTCAAGCAAGGGTTTCAGAATCTAGATTCGGTCAGGGATTTGCGAAAGTCCCAGAAGAGCCATAATCTCAAAGGAGTCTAAATTTTCTTTAATTAATTGTTGTACCAATTGAGGAGATAGACAAGGTTTTGCGGGAAAAGCCGACAAAATTGCCTAGAGTTCTGGAAGAGTATTATAAAGTTTCAATAGGTCAGATCAAGCGAATTGCCTATATGAATCCGACTTCTACGGCTGGACAGAGCTACAAGCAAAAGCTCTGGCCAACCAACAGGTAGAAGCACTGGACTGGCAAAACTTACGGGAGGAAGTCATTTCCTTGGGTAAACAAGAATATCGAGAACTGGTGGGCCGTCTAACCGTTTTGGTAGGACATCTTCTCAAATGGGAATATCAGCCAGATAAACGTTCTCGCAGCTGGTTTTTGACGATTAGAGAACAGAGACGAGCGATCAGACGGCATCTACAGGGCAATCCTAGTTTAAAATCCCGGATACCGACGGCTTTATCCGACGCTTTCGAGGCCGGAGTCGATTTGGCTTTGCGAGACACGGATTTACCGATACGGACTTTTCCCTCTCACTGTCCTTTCACCTTCGAGGACATCATGACCGACCATTTCCTCTGCGATGCCAGTCAGGATTGGCCATGAGTTCAACGATTCGACGATATCGCCTCGACGGGTATCTGTATCTCGCTCCGTTTCAGGGGATCGGGAACGTAGGGACCGTCATAGAAAAAGCGACGGGGGGAACCGATCGCCCGGTAGCCCGGATGTTCGGCCAGCCATTCGTTCAGTCGGGTCAATCCCTGTTGGTAGCTATCAAAATCGTAACCTCCCTGTAGTCCCAAACTCACCACCGTCATGGGTGGTACATCCTCGATCCGAATATTATCGGCCACCTCTTTCGGGTAAGTGTCGGTATCGCGGTACAAAAAGGAAACTTCGGCCTCTCCCGATGTGGCTCCCGTGTCTGCGGGGTAACGGGTTTCGACAGGTGCGGTCATGGAGATCTCGTTAGAACTGATGTGTTGGTACAGGGGATAAAACGACCGGTTGGCCGCCTCGGACAATTGACCCCGATAACGGTAAGTAGCGGCACGATAGGCGGGATAGTTCTTCACCTCGATCCGTCCGTTCGGAGTCGGAGTCGGAAATCCTGCCGGTAGGGGAGCGCTGGAAGCTTGATAGACCCCGATCGCAAGGGCGGCTAAGGCGATAAAACCGAGGGGAATTAACAGGTGATGTGGTTTCATGATCGATCGGTCGCGGGGACATCTCTATTGTGCGGTACGTTCACTTCCGTTGACATCCCGTTATCGAAACGCGCCTCCTTAGGGACTTGCGCTTTGATAATGTGGCATCTGGCCAGTCTGGTTCTTCTACAGAGCGATTTTCAAAGCTAGGATATTATTCCTACGCAAGTCCCTTAACGATGTAGTAGCGATCGATCTTTGTGTTCTTCGTGTCTTTGTGGTTCCTGACCCAGAGAGCCGATAAGTCAGCGCAAGAGGGCAAAATCTTGATAAACTGAGGAGATAACTATCCTGGACTATTCCCATGACCACTCACTTTATTAGTGCCGAAATCGACCTACAGGAAACCCCGCAACAACTGCAGCAAGAAATCGAAAAAGAATTAGCCAAACGCGGTGAACCCTTGCGTTGGGCAATTACAGAAGTGGATACCGAGAATAATCAAGTCAAAGTCGAAGCGATTGTCACCACTGTCTCGTGAATTCTCGTCCCTATACCGCCGTACTAATTATTCCCACCGGCATCGGGGCAGCGATTGGCGGTTATGCTGGGGATGGCATTCCCGTGGCCAGAGCGATCGCCCAAGTTTGTGATCGCCTAATTACCCATCCCAATGTCCTCAACGGCGCACAACTGTACTGGCCTCTGGACAACACCTACTATGTGGAGGGTTACGCTTTAGATCGTTTTGCCCGGGGGGATTGGGGATTAAGTCCCGTCCATCAAAATCGCATCGGGTTGCTATTTGATCGCGCCATTGAATTTGAGCTCTTGCAAAGACACCTTCAGGCTGCTGATGCTGTCCGAGCTACCCTAGGCTTAGATCTGACCGATTACCTGATCACCGATGCCCCCCTAAATGTGCAGTTGCGAGAGGCAGCCTCCGGGGCCAGTTGGGGAACAATTGGCAATCCCGACAGCTTGTTGCGGGGAGCAGAAAAACTGATTAACCAGGGCCGGGCAGAAGCGATCGCCATTGTTGCCCGTTTTCCCGACGATCCCGATAGCATTGCCTTGGCTAATTATCGCCATGGTCAGGGGGTGGATCCCCTTGCCGGGGCCGAAGCGGTGATTTCCCATCTGGTGGTGCGACAATTCCAAATACCGGCGGCCCACGCTCCCGCTTTAAGTCCGCTGCCCCTCGATCCGCAACTTTCCCCCAAGGCCGCGGCCGAAGAAATCGGTTATACTTTTTTACCCTGCGTTTTGGTGGGTTTGAGTCGCGCCCCCCAATTGGTCAAGCGGCCTGATCCCGATGCTATTTGGAGCCGGGAGGTGGACGCGCTGATCGTTCCCGCCAGTGCCTGCGGCTCTAGCACAGTCTTAAGTTTTTGTCAAGAAAAAACCGTACTGATTGCTGTGCAGGAAAATAGTACAAGAATGAAGGGGGACCCAGAACCTCTAGGGGTGAAAGCAATTAGGGTACACTCATATACAGAGGCGATCGGTGCGATCGTTTGTCAACGGGCTGGGGTTAGCTTCCCATCTCTTCGCCCTAATTTCAACTCTTTACGCTGTTTATCCGAGAATCCGTGACTAATTCCCCTAACTCCGAATTTGATCCCCTGACACGCACACAAGTCCTCACCATTATGGCGGTAACGGCGATTATCTTGCTGGTAGTCGCCAAAGTCTGGCAATATTTTGGTGCGATCGCTATTCCCGCCATTCGCTGGACTCTCCCAGATTTTCTGTTCGGATTAGCGTTAGCGGTGGCAATTAGTGGAATTAGTGGGCTTCTCTATCGTTTTTGGCCGACTTATCGCCATAGTGCTAATGCTTACTTAGAATTAGTCATTAAACCTTTAGCATGGCCCGATTTAATTTGGGTTGGATTACTGCCGGGGTTAAGTGAAGAATTATTATTTCGCGGGGTAATTTTGCCAGCTTTAGGCTTAAATATCTTTGGTTTAACCGTTTCTAGTCTAATTTTTGGTATCCTTCATTTTAGCGGTTCCCAACAATGGCCCTATGTTATCTGGGCAACTGTTGTCGGTTTTGCCCTCGGTTATACCGTCATCATCACCGGTAATTTATTAATCCCAATTCTCGCTCATATTATCACCAATCTCCTCGCTAGTTTTCTCTGGAAATTACAGAATAGTAATCAGTAATCAGTTATCAGTTATCAGATTTGAGTTTTAAGTGAGCAGTATTAAATAAAAGTTTCCTACTGTCTTTTCACTGTTTACTATTTACTGTTTACTGAAAATACTCCCTTCTCCCTAATTCATAATTCCCACTCCCCATCTCCTGTCTCCTATCTCCCATCTCCGAGTCTCCTATAAAAAATATGGAAGTACAATTTCGCGAATTTAATCCTTTTGATGTCTGGTTTTGGCTGGAATTTTCGACAGTTCCCTCGAATATGGAACAGCAGTATGTAGAAGAGGTTTTTGCCTCTTGGTTTTATTTGGGTAAATTAGGGGCTTTCAATGCCGAAAACCTACAGGTACAAGAGGCGGGAATCGATATTAGTTATATGGAATACGATCCAGATAGGGCCGAAAATGCCTTCATGTCACCGATGCACAATATGACCGATTTTGAATACTTAGGTACTTGGGGACGTTGTTGGTTTGATCTCGGTACTAGCGATCTTATTGCTTTAGATATTTTAATCAATGCCTTGACCCAATTAAGTAAGGATTTTGTCGATATTAAACGTTTAATTATCGGTGGAGAAAATCAAGATTGGCCAGTGAGCGATCGCAGTAATTATCTCTTTAGCGAATAGTTAGGGTTTACTGAAAAAGTTTCTTGCAGGAGTTTCCCACACCCCACTTCCCCACACACACCCCACACCCCCACTTAACCACATCTATGCTTAATCTCGTCTCCCTTCCAGAAATTCCCACCGCTGCTTGGAAACGTCCTCTGGGCAAAGGTTGGGAAAAACCCTACAGCGTCCGCTACGCCAGCAATTTAGATGATGGTCCTTGGCATGGGATGCCTCTGGGGGGATTTGGGGGCGGTTGCATCGGACGTTCCCCCAAAGGTGACTTTAACCTCTGGCATCTGGACGGCGGTGAACACAGTTTTAATAGCCTTGCCGCCTGTCAATTTAGCATTTTTGAACAAACAGAAGACGGAAGCGCCCAAGCCTACGCTATGGCAACGGAAAGCCCCAGGGATGAAACTTTATCGCGCTGGTCGTGGTATCCAGCCGAAAAGGGAAACTATGGGGCCCTTTATCCCCGTAGTTGGTACGAGTACAAAGATGTTTTTCAGACTCAATTAATTTGCGAACAATTCTCACCGGTTTGGGCGCATAATTATCAAGAAAGTAGTTATCCTATAGCCCTATTTGAATGGACAGCCCATAATCCCACCGATAAACCGATTACTATTAGTATTATGCTCACTTGGCAAAATACAATCGGTTGGTTTACTAACGCGATTAAATCCCCGGTGGTTAAGGTGAGAGATGATGGTAGTCCCGTCTATGAATATCAATCGAAATGGGGGGAAAGTGAGGGTAATTATAATCAATGGATTGTCGATAATTTCCGCGTTGGCTGTCTGATGCGTCGGGATTACGAAAACCCCGGGGAAGGGGATGGACAGATGGTGATTGCCAGTATTACTAATCCGAGTCTAGAGGTATTTTATCTGGGTAAATGGAACCCTGCTGGCGATGGAGGCGAAGTTTGGGACTATTTCGCCATGAATGGCTCTTTACCGGATATTGAGGACGAAACCCCTGCGCAAAAAGGGGAACAAACGGCCACGGCCATGGCGATTCGTTTTACCATTCCTCCGGGGAAAACTCGCAAAATTCCTTTTATTTTAGCCTGGGATTTACCCGTCACGGAATTTGCCCAAGGAATTAACTATTATCGTCGTTATACAGACTTTTTCGGTCGCAATGGTCAAAATGCTTGGGCGATGGTACGCACGGCTTTAAAACAGGGCGATACATGGCGAGAAAATATTATTAACTGGCAAAAACCGATCCTAGAACGCAGCGATCTGGCCGATTGGTTTAAAATGGCTTTATTTAACGAATTATACCTGTTAACTGACGGCGGTACTCTCTGGACGGCCGCCACGGAACGGGAGCCGATTGGTCAATTTGGGGTCTTAGAATGTATTGATTATCGTTGGTATGAAAGTCTTGATGTGCGTCTCTATGGTTCCTTTGGGTTATTGATGTTATGGCCGCGCTTAGAAAAGGCCGTCATGGAAGCTTTTGCCAGGGCAATTCCCACCCACGACGACACTCCTCGGATTATCGGTTATAACCAAGCTAGTGCCATTCGTAAGGCAAAAAATGCCACTCCCCACGATTTAGGCGCACCCAATGAACACCCTTGGCAAAAAAGTAATTACACCAGTTATCAAGATTGTAATCTCTGGAAAGATTTAGGCAGTGATTTTGTTTTATTAGTCTATCGGGATTATTTATTAACGGGGGCTAAAGATGAGGATTTTCTGCGGGAATGTTGGCCGTCAATTGTCCTGACTTTGCAATATTTAAAAACTTTTGACCTTGATAACGATGGCATCCCCGAAAATTCCGGCGCACCAGACCAAACCTTTGATGATTGGCGTTTAGAGGGAATTAGTACCTATTGTGGTGGTTTGTGGATAGCGGCACTAGAAGCGACGCTTAAAATTGGGGCAATTCTTGGAGAAGATACGGCAATTTTTGCCAGTTGGTTACAGCAATCTCGCGCTATTTATCATCAGACTCTCTGGAATGGAGAATATTATAATTTAGATAGTGGCAGTGGTTCCGATGTGGTGATGACTGACCAATTATGCGGTCAATTTTATGCCCGTTTATTGGCTTTACCAGATGTGGTAGAAAATCAATACACCCAATCAGCTTTAAGTAAGATTTATCAGGCCTGTTTTCTCAAGTTTCATGGGGGAAAATTTGGGGCGGCCAATGGTTTAAAACCCGATGGTACTCCCGAAAATCCCGAGGCAACTCATCCCTTAGAAGTTTGGGTAGGAATTAATTTTGGGTTGGTGGCTTTTTTGATGCAAATGGGAATGGAAAAGCAAGGATGGCAAATTGCGGAAGCAATGGTGCGACAAGTTTATGAAAATGGCCTACAATTTCGCACCCCAGAAGCAATAACATCGGTGGGAACTTTTCGCGCTTGTCATTATTTACGCGCCATGGCTATCTGGGCTATCTATGGGGTTTTGACGGAATTTCAGGGATAAAACAGGATTATCGCCATCTAACTGGTGATGTGGTATTACCTGATAAATCACTGTCATACCTTAGCTTACTGCCAAGAACCCTATCAACAGGGAGAGAAAATGGAGAAATGGGCGGATCGAGAATTACAGTATGTAGAGCGGAGTGGAAAAATCCGAGGGAAGATGCGAACAATGGATAGGTTAATGACCTGGAAGTACCGACGACTATCTCAGAAAACGGCAATTTGGGTGGCAACTTTGTGGGGATGCCTCTGTCTGGGATTAGCGGTCGCCGGAGTTCCCAATGGAACTTGGCTTTCCCAACCTCAAATTCGGTTTCATTCGTCCACTAACACCCTCGGCCAGGTCATGAAAGACATCCAAAGCCAAAACTATAAGGTGGTCTTCCTGGATTTTCGGGGGGTGTCCGATGAGTTACAGAAACGGGTGACTCGGGAGGCGCGAGAGTACAAGTTAATGCCGGTGGTCTGGGTTCAGTCGCCCCAGTACCGTTCCCTGACCGTCGCCGGACTGATCCATGAAGCGCGTCACGGGGATGGGATTCAAGTCGATGACCATTTTTTTGCCCATTATTCGGAGAGGGAGTTCCAGTCTCTAGATTTTCAGTACCAGAAACCGATTTTTTGCAGCATTCAGCCATTTCAGGCGGATTTAGTGAAGCGCGGTCGGTGCAATCAGCTTGACGTTCAATGTTATGCCACCGAAAATTTTGGGAACTGTATCGCCCTGGCCCAAAGACTCGGTGCGGTGGTGAGTTTGTCGGAGCAAGATACTTTTAGATATAGAGAGCAACTGGGAGCGCGGCCTTTCAACGTTTTTTTATGGCCTTACAACTATCTTCCGCCCACAACACAAAATCTCTTTCATGGGGTGATTACCTTTCTGGGGGACATTATGGGGCGGGAAAGGTGACGGCTAAGATTATTCACCCTAGACCTTTTTAGCTGAAATGATTTATCGAGTATTTGCACAGAACAATTACAGATTAGATAAACCAATTTTCAATCACTAAACCCTTAAAATCTTTAAAATCATCAACATTAGTAGATTGGCTAAAATAACGTTATTTACATAATCCTCTCAGTCTTGGCTTTTTTTAGACAGAGGAAGTCGAAAACAACCAAATAATAGCTCATGGATAACCAGAGTAGCTGTGGCTATTTACCGTTTAGATAATCTTAGCTTCGTCATGATCTTCTGATTCGGGTGAGGTCGTTTAGCCTCTGACAAAATATTTAGTATCTAGCAAATATTTGAGAGTCATAAACGAACATCTCTACCCGTTGAATTGTCCCGCAAATTATCAAAAGTATCATCATCAAGACTTGCCAAATCTACTCTTTGCCTAAAATCTTGCAAGGCTGACCAAAAATCATTAACCTCTCTAATTTCCACTAATACCTCTTCATTATCAGGAAAATCAACTTCCTCTAATAACTCAATAGTTTTGCCTTTTTTAATTCCTTTAACTAACATAACATCAACTCCTTCTAAGCTTAACTAGCTACCAGCAAAAGTTGTTTCATCAATAAAATTCTAGCACTTAATAGAATAATTGAAGCTTTCGGGAGTCACAGCGCTCCGAATTGTCAGAAAGATTGAGGAAAAATTAAAATTTTAGTCCGTTCAAACTATCTAATCATCCCCACCTGCAGTTCCTTGAGTTCTGCTTCACTTTCAGATACTTCTATCTTATAAACTCCTGCCATATTTTTCCTTTAACTCTACTAATATGATAAGCTGTCAAGCATTTAAATTACTTGTTGGGACGAGACAAAAGGCAACAGGCAAAAGTAAAGCGATTGGGGGAGGTTCGGCTAATCTAAGAATAAGCGATTTAAATACGTCTTAGCTTATCACATCTTGGGCGCACACAGTTCGATAAACTCACTGACCACAATGCGCCTATACCATAATATTATTGTAGGGGCGAATTGCCTTCGCCCTCTTTTCATAACTTCTGCTGCTCACTACAATTACGAGAGAGCAAAAAATATGAGATGCACCCGATAAATAACCACTGAATGGATAGATTTATGGGGATAGCGTCGATAGAGTCTGGTGGCATAATCTAGCATTCTATAGGGAATATCTTCTTTAGGGTCGGGTTGGAACTCGATATGTAAGATTAATTCTTCCGACTCCAAAAAGATTAAAGTATCGGCTTGGCTCTAGGGATAATTCCGAGGGTTTAATTTCCGTTAATTCTAAGGGTTTACCCAGTAACCAAGTGGCTAAGTCTCTCGAATATTCAAGGGCGATAAATTTACAGGTAGAATCATACATTTTCAATTCAATTATCGGCTAAGTCTGACCTGTATTTTAACAAAATTATCACCCTATCCCTTAAAAATAACCAAAGGAGGTTTTAAAACCTTCCTAAAGGCCAAGATGTGCTTCAAACTATCCTAAATGGAGATTTTATGCTTGGCGCTTACGAAAAGCAGTACCTAACCCCCAAAGATGATCGCTTCAAAAATCTCGTAGCGTTCTTTGCCAATGCGAATAAAATAAATATCGCCCTCTTTCGAGGCACTAAACGCCCCAGAGTCCGCCTGACTAACATCGGAGCCGATCGCTTTCCCTTTTTCAAAGAAAATGATACGCTTGCGGCCGTCGGGTTTGGTGACAGTGACATCTGCACTACCGTTACCTCGACGAGTGACTCCAAAGGGACAAGATCCCGTCGGTTTTCCATCGCCCATAGAACAGGTAACACTACCCGTAGCATGGTAATTTGTCCCGGGTACTTTGGCATCGCTTTGGTTGTAATAATTAGAAATAAAGATTTTTAAGCGATAATTAGCTACCTCATTATTACGCACTGAATTGCGGATCAAACCCACTTGGATCGTATAATCGCCGTCCGCTGGTAGGATTCCTTCATAAGCGTTACCGGCGTTAGACCCGATAACCATCGCCGCATCCTTGCCGGGGACTTTACCCGGTGCAAAAAGGTTGAAAGAAGCACCCCCATTATCGCTATTGAAGGCAAGGGAGATATTCTGCCCAGCATTAGCGCGAATTAGGTACTGAACGACCTGTCCTCCCTTAATTTTGCCTTGAATGGTTGTTCCAGATGTTCCTGCTTTGAATTGTACCCGTTCTTTACGAACTTCGCTTAAGGCTGGAGAAGGTAGGATAACGGGGGTGGTGATTAAGGCAGCGAACAAGAAAGCGGAAAAGAGTTTACGCATTTTCTGGGAGATAAAAAAATAAATCGAGAAAAGATGGGGTTTTTCTGCCCCTCTCCCAATCAGTAGGGAGGAAATCGAGATTACCGACAATCTAACGGACTGGTGTGGACAAGAAACTGATAGCGTCCACCTTCTACCCGCACCCTCAGAGAGTGTAAGTCAAGTCCGGGGATTTTGTCAAGTCTTTTTTAGAAAAAAACTTTATTCGGGAAAGGGTATATCTAAACTCATTTGTTGTCCTTGGGTTTCCCTTTGTTTTTCGGCAGCTTTCAGGACTTCAAAGGTGAGGATAACATCGAGACGTTTTTTCTGTTCAAGGATTTCTTGTACCGTCACAATCTCAATTTTATCCACACTTTGACTCATGTAACGACCGCGATAAATTCCCGCAGATTTGGCTGTTTGGATCATATCTTTGCTAGGAGGTTTCAAGGTGATAAATATACCCAGGGCTGCCCCTTGTAGTGTCATGGTTCCCTGTAGATCTCTGATGTCTCCCGATTTGACATTACCGGATTTTACTTGAAAAATAATTTTCTCGCGGTTGTCTTTATCTCCCTGAAAATAGGCAATAGCATCGATTCCTTTATCTGCCCCTTTTTTGTCATTAATCACTGCCCGGTTATTACTATAGGTTAAAACCGCCCATTTTTCAAATTCTTTGCGAGTACGATCATCCGGTTTAGTGGCTAATGCTTGCGCTGATTCCATGTCTTTAGGAATACCATTCAGTTCAATTTTATCTAAAACATTTTTACCAAAAGAGTCCTCTAATCGCTTTAACATTAAGCTAATACTCTGGTAGGTTATATCAATTCCAATCCAGTTTCTCTCTAATCTCTCTGCTACAGCAATTGTCGTTCCACACCCACAATAGGCATCTAAAATCATGTCTCCTTTATTACTACTTGCTTTGATTATTCTTTCTAATAATGCCTCCGGTTTTTGCGTGGGATAACCCAGACGTTCAGAACTTGTATTTCCAATACGACTAACATCGATCCATAAATCATCAACTCTTTTACCTTTCATTTCATCTAAATAAACTTTCAAACCATCCAGTCGTGGATTTCCATCTCTTTTAACTAAAATTCTACCGTCTGACCACCATTTTTCTAACTGTTCTAATGAGCCAGCCCAGCCTCTATTTGCGGGAGGTTGTACTCCTCGCCATACAAAATTTCGTGATTCACTAGCTGTGGCAATAGTTAGGTTTTCTGCTTTATATAGCCGCCCTTCTTTATCGGTTTTATAACGGCTAAGTTGTTCTGGTGAGTAATCAAAAAAAATCGGATTCCATCTGTAATTTTTTGTTTTTACATAAAACAATAATATATCATGAATTTTTGTAAAATATTTAGCATTAATATTATGAGAATTAGTTCTTTGCCAAACAATCTCATTTTTAAAATCACCCCCCTGAGAGCAAAAAATAGTATCTAAAACTATTTTTAAATAATGACTAGCAGTAGGATCACAGTGGAGATAAAAGCTACCGGTAGATTTTAAAACTCGATGGATTTCCACGATCCTCAGAGTCATACTCACCAGATAAGCGAGAAGACTGCCTTTACCCAAAACTTTAGTTAAACCGTCAATTAAATCGATAGTCTGACTGGTAAATTTCCCCTGATAGTTGCTTTGAATTTACTCTAAAGCTTCGTTAGCGTGATTATCCCATGTCCAGGTATCCACAAACGCTTGTGCTTGTGCTTGATCTTCCTTGCCTAAGTTGTTATAAATTTGGTTGTAATTGCGTTTAGAATTAAAGGGTGGGTCGATATAACAAAGATCGATCGATTCATCTTTGATATATTTCCGCAGCACTTCTAGGTTATCACCGTAGTATAGTTTATTGACCATAGAGATTAAGGGGATTGACTGCATCCTCAATTGTATCCCACATTCCGCACCCTCAACTGTCACAGATCAAAAAAGCCATTAAAGTAGTACATAATAACTAAAATTAATTCAAAGGTTAAAAGGGTTAATGAGAATATATAGCATTAA
>VYMC01000098.1_pt1 | contig 43635 bp, 44 predicted proteins | sample 5115301 | NCBI WGS metagenome assembly VYMC01 (sample SAMN12291802, study PRJNA351875) | freshwater metagenome | isolation source: freshwater lake | place: USA: Michigan, Wintergreen Lake | collected 2013-08-08 | reverse complement strand
GTGAAACTTCACCGTGGCCAAGATACTTGTCGGGTTGCCGACCGGGACAATAGCTCGATGCCAGGATTGTTCTTTCCTACCCCTCAATCTCACCAGATTGGGGGGTTTGGTTTTTAGGAGAAATCAGAGGATTTTAAATCTAAACCTCGCTCAAATATTGTATCTATGGCTAACATTTCTCCGTCGCTAGTCATAAATTTATGATCTTTGGTGGCTTGGATAGTTTGCCCATTTTCTAGGGTATATTCAAAGACCTCTTGTAAACCTCGCTCGTGCCATTGAGAAATTGGTTGACTATAAACAAAACCATTTTTATCTACACTATAAACAGTGCAGTTAATTTCTTCGCTCACAATTTTAGCAATTGGTAATAATCCGTATTCCTGAGTTAAAATTAACGTCTCACCTCCTAGACAATATTCGGCAAAATTTACCATCTGTTCAAAGAGATTTTCAGCGATTCTTTTTTCCACACCATTTTTAGCAGCACCATCGATAAACATCTCCCTTTGTTTCTGCATTTCGGAGGCTTTTTTCTTTCCCATTGCCCGACGTAATAGATCCGCTTCTCCGAGAGAATAACCAGCTAAATCCTGCGCCATTTTCATAATCTGTTCTTGATAGACCAAAACTGCGTAGGTTTCCTTAAGAATTGGTTCCAATAAAGGATGATCATAACGAATGGGTTCTCTACCGTGTTTTCTGCCAATAAAGAGAGGAATTAATCCCGCATCTAAAGGACCGGGGCGATAGAGTGCTAGGATTGAAGATATGTCCTCAATACCCGATGGTTTTAACTCTTTAACGATCTGTTTCATCCCCGATGATTCTAACTGGAAAATACCTTCTAAATCCCCTTCTTCTAGTAGTCCGTGGGTTTTAAGAATATCGGGAGGTAGTTTTTTATGTTCCCCTTTAGCACGAATTTGCAAAGCTTTTCTTTCATCTAAAGGCAATTGATCAAGATCGATATCTATACCCTGATTTTGTTTAATTAAATCGGCGGTTTTTTTCAATGTGGTTAAATTTCTTAACCCTAAAAAGTCCATTTTTAACAATCCCAATGATTCTAAATCTTCCATAAAATATTGGGTAATTACCGCCCCATCATTATTTTTCTGGAGGGGAACCACTTCATCTAAAGGTTGGGAAGAAATGACGACTCCTGCAGCATGAACTCCGAAGGTTTTGTTAGTACCTTCGATACGAATTGCCATATCTAACCAATGACGCACATGGGGTTCCGTGTCGTATCTTTCTTTAAATGCTGCTTCGGGAGTTTCATCGGAAATCATCACTTTTAAAGGTGTGGGTTTACCGCGAGAAACGGGAATCATTTTCGCCATTTTATCTGATTCAGCGTAGGGAATATCTAACACCCGCGCCACATCTTTTAAGACAGCTTTTGATGTCATGCGGTTAAAAGTAATGATTTGGGCAACATTAGCTTCCCCGTATTTTTCCGTGACGTATTGGATCATTTCATCCCGTCTCTCGATACAGAAATCTGTATCAATATCAGGCATAGATTTCCGTTCAGGATTGAGAAAGCGCTCAAATAATAAACCGTGATGAACGGGATCAATATTGGTTATTTTTAAAGAATATGCTACCAAAGAACCCGCCGCAGAACCGCGTCCTGGACCAACGGGAATATCATGATCTCTAGCATATTTTATATAGTCCCAAACGACGAGAAAATAGGTAGAAAATCCCATTTTTTGTAACATTTTTAATTCATATTCAAGTCTTTCTTTGTAAACAGGTTCAATCTCGTGACGAGAAGGACATTTTAATCTTTCTAGTAATCCTAACCAAGCAATTTCTTCTACATAACTATCAGCAGTATGTCCCGCAGGAACTGTATAATTAGGCAGTCTTGGTTCATTAAATATATTGTAAGGTTCGACTTTTTCTGCTACTTCTAAGGTGTTATTAATCGCTTCTTCAATCACATCTTCCGGCAGATGATCACGGAAAAGTAAACGCATTTCATCAGCAGATTTTAAGTATTCTGTGCCGCTATAACGGAGGCGTTTATCTTCAGTAATTAACTTACCAGTTTGAATACAAAGTAAGGCATCGTGTGCCTCTACATCATAACAGGAAATAAAGTGAGAATCGTTGGTAGCAACTACTTTAATTCCTAATTCTTTAGCAATTTTAACTATTTCTACATTCACAATCCGATCTTCTTTAGAACCGTGGTCTTGAATTTCTAAATAAAAATCATCACCAAAAAGTTTTTTATACCATTTAGCAGTTTCCTTAGCCAGTTTCCTGTTATTAGCTAAAATTGCTTGGGGAATCTCTCCACCCAAGCAAGCACTGGTAACTATTAATCCTTCGTGATATTGTTGGAGTAACTCTTTATTGATACAAGGACGAGCAAAAATGCCTTTACCTTGAATACCCTTCAGATTAGAAATAGTAGTTAATTTAACCAGATTTTTATAGCCTTGGGTGTTTTTGGCTAAAACAACTTGATGATATTTTCGGTGGCGAAGATTGACTTCAATATCGCCATTAACTACATACATTTCGTTGCCAATAATTGGTTTGATTCCTTTATTACGACAGGTTTTAATTAATTCGATCGCACCATACATGACTCCATGATCGGTTAAAGCGATCGCTGGTTGTCCCAATTCGATCGCTCGATCAATTAGTGATGGTAATTGGGAAGCACCATCAAGTAAGCTATAATCACTGTGAATATGTAAACCGACAAAAGACATAATTTTTCAGAAAAAAGTAACAACTAAAAAGCAAAAAACCTAGAATTTACTGACCTTTAATTTTCAGCAATTACAGTCTATTTTTAGGGTTGATTGAGAATCCTATAGGGGAAAGAACTTTCCTCTAAATTAAACCATTGTTCTCGCAGTTTCCGGTTATCATTGCTGCCGACAACAGTATCAACAAATTTTTTCCATTCGGGATCGTTTTTGGGTAAAATACAGCCATAAAGTTCGGTGGTAATCGGTTGACGGGGTAGTAGCACAAATTGTCGCGGATCCTGTCCTTGTTTAACGATTTCCCCCAGTAAAAGAATTCCATCACTAACCACTGCGTTTACTTCTCCCCTTTGTAATTTTTCCACTGCCTCACTTCGATCGCTGACAGCTTGCCAATTAGCCAGAGGATAGATATAACGAATAATAGTATCGGTGGTGGTGTGGGGAATATAGGCGATCACAACTGATGCTAAAGTGTTATTAATATCTATTTTATCAACATTTTCCCTTTTAGTTAAAAATTGCGCTCCTGTCATAAAATAGGGAATAGAAAAATCAACCTTTTCTAGTCTTTCTTCCGTAATTGTTGCCGCATTACAGGATAAATCTACTTGTCCCTGTTCCACTTGCTGAAAACGATTATTAGTCGTCGCTTCTGTAAAGGTTATTATAATCGGTTTACCCAATTGTTGTTCTAATTGAAGTTGGACTAAGCGCATTAATTCCACTCCGTAACCTGTCCATTGTCCCGTTTTCTCATCGATATAACTAAAGGGAGTAGCGTCTTTTCTGGCTGCCGCTTTTAATTCTCCCGTGCGAGCAATTCTTTGTAAAACTGTTTCTGCTAAGACTGATAAATGTAGATTATTTATCAGTAAAAAACCTAGAAAAATCAACCAAAAGTTTTTAGACATATCAAGAAAGCAAGAAGGAGATAGGGAGAAAAAAGCTAACCACCGACGCACGATTGGCAAATGCTGCTATATTTTAACTACGATCCTCAAATAATCCACTCAAACGTTCTACTTCTGTTTGTGCTGTGTACATAGGAGTTCCAGCCAGAATTCCGGTAACATTGCGGAAAGGTTGACCGATGTGCATACCTTGATGATCGATCGAAAACTCACGAATATCCTTATCGTGCATAGAACCGCGCATTTTTAAAACAGTGATACCGCGGCGCATTTCTCCATACATTTCCACATAACGCAGCAGAATAATTGAATCAGTAATTGTAGAAATATGCGCTTCTGTAATCGAGGAACCTCCTAATAAAGTGGGAGTGGTGGAAGTAAATAATCCTCCCACCTCTTTTTGCTTAATAAAAGAAGTCAAACCGATAATAAATTCCCGAAAACCTTTCAGATTAGAAACCCTTTCTAAAGCAGATAAACTATCTACTGCCACTCGATTAGGTTGAAACTCCTCGATAATTTCCTTCATCATAATTAAATGATTTTCTAAACCCGTAGTTTCGGGATAACGGCAGACTACCTTTAATTTACCTTCCTTTTCCATGCGGTCATAATCCACCCCCCAACCAGTAGCATTTCTAAATAACTGTTCGCGACTTTCCTCGAAGGCAAAAATTAAACATCTTTCCCCATTGGTTACTCCCCCTGCCATAAATTCTGTCACCATCAGGGTTTTTCCTGTTCCTGTGGCTCCCGAAACCAAAATAACCGAATCCCGGAAGAAACCACCACCACACATTCTATCGAGTTCCAGACTGCCGGAAGTAATACGAATATTAGAGGATTTTTGTTCTAATTCAATAGCTGACAAAGGAATAATCACGGCCCCTTTATTGGGAATAATTGTAAAAGGAAATTCTCCTTTTTGGTGATCGGTTCCGCGATATTTTAAAATTTCGATCGTCCTTCTTCTTTTCTCATCGGTTAAAACGTTGCGTAAAATCACCACATTATCGGCCACAAACTCCTCCACCCCATAACGACTGATTTCGCCGTATTCTTGGGTTCTTTCTGCGGTCATAATCGCTGTTACTTCCAATTCTCGCAAAGCGGTTGCCAGACGAAAAAGATCACTTCTCACTTGAGCGCTATCACTTAAATGGCTAAAAATTGCGCCTAAAGAATCCATAGACACCCTTTTGGCTTTATTTTTGCGAATAGCAAACTCAATGCGAGCGATTAATGCGCCTAGGTCGTATTCTCCCGTCACCATCGGCTTTTCTTCCGGTTGGGGGGAAGCATCGACAAAGGCCCACTGACGATTCTCCTCCCACTGCCGGATATTCCAACCAAAACCACCCATATTTTTTCTGAGTGCTTGGGGTGGCTCCTCAAAGGTGACAAAAACGCCATTTTCTCCATTTTTGATGCCTTCTGCCAGAAATTGACAGGCAAAGACCGTTTTAGCACTTCCCGCTGTTCCCGCTATCAATGTTGCTCTTCCTTTCGGCAATCCCCCTTCCGAAAGAAAATCAAAGCCGGGGATTCCTGTTTCTAACTTCTCAATCAACTCTAGGGGATTATTTTGCGTCATTTAAGTTCTCTATGAAAACGAGCCACTGTTTATTGTACCTATTTCAGTGACCAGTGATACCAGAAATTCATCCCTAGTTTGAGAGTTTGAGCATTGGTAATAAAATTTCCAAGACATAGTTTAAATGCCGGACAGCTTCACCCAAGAATAAATGGAAACTAGATAAGCAGGTAAATCTCGGCCACAATTAACTAAAACACCCCTAATAGTCAGAATCAAAGTTAAATTTTGTATTTAGTTTATTGATACTATTCTTGACAACTTTGAGAGAGTTTAAGGTATAATCATACTTATTTGCTCTACTATGGAACATACAAACGATAATAATCAAAATCAGCAAAAAACCGACAATCAACAAGAAAAAACAGCAACAGGGAAGAAACCCGTGCTGAAGATTGATCCTAATAAAACCATACCCTACATACAGGAAGGAGCCAAACTGAAAAATAGATAAATTCTGTTTATTTCAGGGTTACTTCAGATGCGCCATCATTTGACGCATCCACTGGAAAAATCTAGGAAATTTCTCTAACTATAAAGGAACTTTAGTAATCCAATCTTGATACTTTGGTTCCTGATTGAGAACGATAGAATTTAACTTTTCTTTTAACTGATAAGTAATCGGTTTAGCCGCGGGTAAAGAAAAAGTTTCAATCTTTTTAATCGGAGTAATTTTCGCCGCAGTGCCACTTAAAAACACCTCATCAGCGATAAATAACTCCGTCTTATCTACAGGTCTTTCAATAACCGGAATACCCAAATCCCGCGCAATAGTTAAAACACTATCTCTAGTAATCCCCTCTAGAATATCTTGGTCAAAACTAGGAGTAATTAGCTGACCATTTCTGATGATAAAAATATTCATTCCCGTCGCTTCACAGACTTTACCCTGAGAATTCATTAAAATTGCCTCATCAAACCCCGATTCTACCGCTTCCGTTTTTGCTAAAGCAGAAGTGATATAAGCGGCACTAATTTTACCTCGCAACGGGAAACTTCTATCCTCTTGACGATACCAAGAACTAATCCGACAGTTAACCCCATCGGCTGCTAAATAATCATCCATTTCCAGACCATAGACTAGAAAATCCTTCTCGATACCATGCAATCGCGGGGCAATTCCCAACCCAGAACTATAGATAAGGGGACGAATATAAAAAGGTCGATGACACTGATTATTTTTGACAAAATCGATAATTATTTGATAGATTTTATCAGCAGGAATCTCGTAATTAAGAAACTTAGCACTTTGACTTAAACGCTGACAATGACGTTCTAATCTAAATAACAATATCTGTCCTGGATTGCTAGGGTCGGGAGTACCTCGTAAACCTCCAAAAGCGGCAGTTCCGTAGTGTAGTGCGTGGGTAGCAACGGATAATTTTGCCTCACTAAAAAGGATAAATTTATTCTCAAAATAGGCGAGAGGAAGGAAAGGAATTTCGGTAATAGACATTTTTTTTGTTGATTTGACCAAGAGCTAAACGGGATTTACCCATGCGGAAAAATTTTGTTTCTGGCTATTAGAAGGATTTTCTACCCTGATAATTTCATAGCGAATCGTCTGCGGGGTGGCCAGTGGAACAGCAAGGGTTCGCAATTCATCGAGATGAAAGACTGTTATCTGAATAATATCACCTGCGCGGTAGTCTTTTAATCTTTCGTTTAACTGTTCCGCCGTCACCCGCAATCCATCGATAGCCAATAATTCATCATCAGCATTAATTCCCGCTTTTTGGCAAGGGGAACCCATCTCGACAAATTTAATTATTTCTTTACCCGCTTCACTCTGTACCCGCATTCCCAGATAAGGTATCGTCTCCCCATTGCCAACACCCCGCAGATAGAGTCCAAAAGGTTCAAGATATTGATTAAAAGGTAATTCTGCCAAACCGTCGATATAACGTTGGTAGAAGTCACTTAAATCCACTCCCGCAGCCGATTCGAGAATTGCCTGCAACTCCCCATCGGTATAACCAATCTCCTCTTTACCGAAATGTTGCCACATCGAGCGTAAAACATCATCGAGGGAACGACGGTTATCGGTGTGGGTGCGAATTAGTAAATCCAGAAGCAGCGACAATAATTCCCCCTTGAGATAGTAGGAAATTTGACTATTATCGCTATTGCTGTCCCGTCGATAGAGTTTTATCCAAGCATCGAAACTCGATTCGCCTAGAGGTTGGACAAGACGACCGGGTATATTGAGATAACGAGTAATTTCCTTGCTTAAAAGCTCTAAAAAAGTCTTACTATCGTATATTCCCGCCCTTAGAGGGATTATCATATCGTAATAACTGGTGGTTCCTTCGGCAAACCAGAGGGAAGAAGTATAATTTTCTGCATCATAATCGAAGCTTTCTAAAGCTTTTGGGCGAATACGCTTGATATTCCAGAGATGAAAGAACTCATGGGTGACTAATTGCAGAAAACGATGATATTTATCCTTATCTCGTAATCCCAAACGCGCATAGTTAAGGGTACAGGAATTTTTATGTTCTAGTCCCCCGTAACCAGCTGCCGAAAGATGTAGCAAAAAGAGATAATTATCATAAGGGAGTCCACCGAACATAGCCGACTCGGTTTGAATAATTTTAGTGGTATCGGCAATAATTTGACTAGGATTGGCGTTTCCCCGTCCCCAGATAGCTAATTGGTGGGGTTTTCCCTCGACGACAAAATCGTATAACTGATGAATACCCACTTCCACAGGACTGTCCACCAGGGTATCAAAATCGGGAACCTGAAAGGTGTTTTTCTGTCCGGGGAAAGATTTTAAGGCAGTGGTAACGCGCCAATCGGCATGGGGGGGGATAATTGTCAGGGTGAGGGGATGTTTTTGATAATCGGGGATATAGAAAAATAAAGCAGCCCCGTTGAAGTAACCGTGAGTATCATCAAGATGATTGGTTCTGACGGTTAAATCGTGGGCAAAAACCCGATATTTGACCGTTATTTCGGAACTGTCACCATTGTCAATCTGCCAGTGATTTTTGGCAACTTTGCGACTCTTGAGGTTAACAGCTTGAAAATCTTGAACTAAACGGGAGTATTCCCGCACCAGATAGGAACCAGGAGTCCAAACCGGCATTTTTAGGTTTAAAATCGGAGCTTGCCAACCGGTAATCTGTAGAGTGACTTCAAAGAGGTGCGAAGTCGGTTCCGACATAGCCACTTGATAGCTGAGACTTAAACGGGTTGAGGAGATGGTAGCGGGGGAAATAAGACTGGTCATCGGCATTAAACAAGCTTTTTAGTTATTCTACAGAGTCCGGTTATTAAACACTGATTATTTATTCCCCCTTTTGCAGGAGTGCCTCTCCTGATATGTAGCCTATACTCAACGGATTTATTATTATAGCAGTGGGAAAAATCCGATGGTTTTCCAAGATTTGACTGAGCAGTTTGGGAAAGAAAACCCTCGCAAATCCTGCGGTTTTTTTTGCCGATTCAGCGTCTTTCTGCTGGGGGTGCGGGAGGAGCCACATCGGGGGGAGAAGTTACCTCTAGGGGAACCGAACGAGTTTCGGGAGCCGCCACATTGACGGGAACGGTAATCGGTTCGGCTGCTGGGGGGGCCGTATTTTGAGGACTAGGAGCAGCGGCACTGGTAGGAGCGACTCTAGTACGCCGACGACTAGAACGGCGTTGGCTGGGTTCGCTAGTATTAGAACGAACGATAGTTTGCTCACGACTTACCCGAACCCGTCGCCGTCTGCGGATGGGTCCTTCGGTGGGGGAACCCTCATCGCTGCTGGCTAAACGATGGTTAGTAGTTTGGGTAAAGTAGGTACGTCGGGGTTTAATGGGTTCCGCTTTTAATGTCACCGGACGTTTGCCTAAATTCGGTTCAGGAAAACCTTGATAGGGAATATCCTTAATTGCTTCTAACATAAATTGTCGCCACATCCAAGCGGACATGGTACTGGCTCCATTGGTGGGTTTATTATTGTCATTACCGAGCCAAATTCCCGTGACTAATTGGGGAATATAACCGACAAACCAAAGGTCGCGAGCTTGATCAGAAGTGCCGGTTTTTCCTGCCACCGGACGACCGATTTGTGCAGGGGTTCCCGTTCCCGAATTAACCACATCCTGCAGCATCCAAGTCATCGTTGCTGCTGTGTTTTGATTGAGAGCAGTTTTCGGTTTAAAATTGGCTTGATAAATTACTTTACCATGGCGATCGAGTACCTGATTAATACCGTAAACTGGTTGATGCACACCATTATTGGCAAAAGTCCCGTAGGCGCTGGTCAATTCTAAAAGATTGACTTCCGAAGCACCCAAAGCCAAAGAATAAGTGGGTAAAAGTTTCGACTGGATACCCATGTCTTGAGCTAATTTAATCACCGGATTCCAACCGACGGCCACTAACACCTGAACTGCCACCACATTCAGGGAAGAAGTCAAAGCATCGCGCATGGACACCTCGCGGCCGCTATACCTATCCCCGTAGTTTTCCGGTTTATAACCATCCACTACATACTGAGTATCTTTATAACTAGAATAGGGGGATTTCCCTGCCGCAATCGCCGCCGCATAGACAAAAGGTTTAAAAGTAGATCCCGGCTGACGTTTCGCCTGTGTCACCCGATTGAATTGATTCTTATCGTGGTCAATTCCTCCGACCATAGCCTTAATTTGCCCATTTTTGGGGTCAATTGCCACTAAAGCCGCCTGTTGGAAGTTCTGCCACTGGCCATAACGAGAAACCGCTCTTTCTACCACTTCCTCCGCTTCGCTTTGCCAACGAGGATTAAGGGTGGTTTTTACCACCAATCCCCCCGCTTCTAGGGTTTGAGCGGGAACCAATTGCGGCAGTTCTTTTTCCACATAATCGGTAAAATAGGCCGCTTGCCGTTGCAGACGTTTTAGGGGACTGGTTTTAAGGACTAGGGGAGATGCGATCGCTTGTTCGGCTTGAGCAGCAGTAATAAATCCCACCTCGACCATAGTTTTGAGGACGATATTACGCCGCTCTAGGGCAGATTTAGGGTTTTCGAGGGGAGAATAGAGACTAGGAGCGGGAACAATGCCAGCAAGGGTGGCAGCTTCGGCTAGAGTTAATTTATCGACGGGTTTACTGAAATATAACCAAGCGGCATCGGCAAGACCGTAGGCCCCGGAACCCAGATAAACTAGGTGGAAATAACGCTCTAAAATCTGGTCTTTTGTGTATTTATCTTCTATTTTTTGAGCGATACGCATTTCGCGTAATTTGCGATCAAAACTCCTTTCTTGGGATAAAAAGACAATCCGGGCCAATTGTTGGGTGATGGTGCTGCCTCCTTCCACCACTCCCCCGGCTCTCAGGTTAGAAAAGAGAGCGCGAGCAATACCCTGGCCATCCACTCCCCCGTGTTCGCGAAAACGACGGTCTTCACTAGCGATAAAGGCCTCCTGTACCAGTGGGGGAACTTGAGCGATTTTCACGGTTTCGTAGGTACTAGGGCCATTTTGCTTGAGGATTTCCCCATTAGCGGCTTGAATTGTCAGGGTGCCGGGACGAGTATATGTTTGTATATCGGCGACATTTTGCGGTAAAGAGCTTTCCAGGCGATAAATGCCCCAACCTACCCCCAAAAGTCCCCCTGTCACCCCTAATCCTACTCCCAAGTACAAGCCAAAGCGGGGATGTTGTCGCCATTGCGGTAAGGGAGAACTGCCAATCAGGGTAGTAAATTTGTTTTTTATGGGTTTAAATGTCTCTAGAGCCTTGCTACTGACTTGGGAGACTAAATTAACCTTTTTCTCTTCGGAAGCGGCTTCTACTGACTTTTCTCCAGCAACTGGCGCAGATTTGGAGTCGATAGGATCGACTTTAGGGGGTTGCTTGGAATTTCCTAATTTATTAGCAAGATTATGAAAAAATTGACTAAGTTTTTGTTTGTATTTCATGTTAGTTGAGCGGGTGAGGGTGAGTAATCAGTGAACTGAAAACTCAAATCTGATCACTGAAAAGCTGACTCTTTAAAGATCGCTAAATTGTCGCCACCATTGCTGGAGAGGGTAATAGACGAGGGGAGTCCAGAGACTACTAAGCAGAGCAGAAGTGAGGCCAATGCGTTGATAATCGAGCCAAAGATCAGCGAGATTTTTGCCTCCTTGTAGATAGTATTGAAAAGCGATCGCACCATCAGAGATTAAAGTCATAGCAAAGACAATTAAGACCACGGCGATCAATTCTTCTTTAACATAACGTTGTCGGTGTAAACGGGAAGTAAGGAAACCGATCAGACCAAAAACCATGATATGGGAAGGATAATTAGAGGTTAAATTATCTTGAATAGCGCCGATCGCTAATCCGGCCACCACACTATCGAGACAAGAGCGATGGAGACTCCAACTAACCAACCAAATCAGTAACCAATTGGGAGCGATGCCTAAAATCTCCATCCCGGGTAGCCGCATTAAGGAAAGAAAGGTACACAGAAGCAGTGAAGCGACGGTGACTAAAATATTCAGTATAAAACGAGAACGGGCTGATAAACGGCTTAATTTCAGCATAATTCCCCCTCTCACTGCTGGGGTTGCGGGTGAACGAACACCCATTCGAGATTGTCCACGGTGGCGGTAAATTCAATTTTGGCGGTAGGGGCGGGATTTTCCTGTAAATTAAGGGAAATTATACGACCGATGGGCAAACCAGGCGAAAAAAGACTACTAAAAGCCGAAGTTGTCACCACATCTCCCGGTTTGACATCGGGAGCTTTTTCAAAAAAGCGCAGGGTGGCGACTTGGGAATTCTGACCTTGAATTAAACCCATGGACCGACTGCGATTCACCGTTGCTCCGATGCGACTTTGGGAATTACTGATCAATAGAACTTTGCTGGTGTGGGGAGTAACTTCCGTAATCCGTCCCACTAAACCGCCAATTCCCGTCACCGAAGCACCCACTGGCACACCATCGGCGCTACCCCGACCGATAATCACCTGTTGCCACCAATCATCGGCGCTGCGGCCAATAATTGGAGCAGAAATCAGGGGTTTTTTCTGGGTTTGATAATAACCAAGCTGTTTTTTTAATTGTTGATTTTGATATTCGACTTCACTTAAGCGATTTTGTAATTCTCGCACCCGTTGATCGGCCAGAAGTTGCTCTTGCAGATTAGTTTCCTCTCCCTGAAAAGGACGAGTTAATAAACCATACAATTCTAAAATCGCCCCACTTTGATAGGTGCGAATGTACCAAGCTCCCCCCAAAGCGGCAGCGAGCAGCAAAAGTCGCCATCCCTGCTGTGTCCATTTTCGTCGTGCTGAATACATGAGCGATTTTAAACCTCTTGACTGTGTAGAGTGAGAATCCGTGTCTTTTGCCGCTAACCGATCCTAGTGACCTTTAGACATTGCGAGTTGTTTCATTAACGATCCGCTCAAAGAGTTTCTGATTTTTTAACACTTCTCCCGTGCCTTTGACCACACAGCGCAGGGGATCTTCAGCGACATGGGTAACGATACCGGTTTCGTGACTGACTAGGCGATCGAGTCCCCGTAATAAAGCACCTCCTCCCGCTAACATGATGCCGCGATCGATAATATCAGCAGCTAATTCGGGGGGAGTTTTTTCTAGGGTACGTTTGATCGCATCAACGATCACGGAAAGTGGCTCATCCATACTTTCCCGCACTTCTTCCGCTTTGATCGTCACGGTGCGGGGTAAACCGGACATAAGATGCAATCCCCGCACTTCCAGAGGAGGAAATTCATCTTCGGGGGAGGGATAAGCCGAACCAAGGCGAATTTTAATATCTTCGGCTGTACGTTCCCCGATAATCAGGTTATGGACTTTTTTTAGATAGGCGATAATTGAGTCCGTCAGTTCATCCCCAGCGACGCGCACCGATTCGCTGATCACGGTCCCATCAAGACTGAGAATCGCCACTTCCGTGGTGCCACCACCGATATCGATGATCATATTTCCTGTCGCTTCCGAGACGGGTAAACCGGCACCCAAGGCTGCCGCAACCGGTTCATCAATTAACCCCACTTCTCGCGAGCCAGCATTTTTGGCCGCATCCACCACCGCGCGTCTTTCTACTCCAGTAATCCCACTGGGAACACCGATTACCATGCGGGGATTGCCAATCGTGCCATCGAGCGCTCGTTTGATGAATTCCGCTAACATGATCTCGCAACTGTAAAAATCGGCGATTACCCCATCGCGCAGGGGTCGCAGAGCGGTGACATGGCCCGGAGTACGACCGAGCATTTTTTTGGCCTCCTCCCCGACAGCGACCGGGTTACGATCTTGATCGATCGCTACTACCGATGGTTCCTCTAAAACGATGCCTTTCCCTGATACATAAACGAGGGTGTTTGCTGTACCCAAGTCTATACCTATGTCCCTTGATAAGCCTAGTCCTCTAAAAAAACCCACTTGTTTTCACTCCTGTTCTGATCACAACGTTGCTATAGCTAGACTTTCGATCGAATCGACTTGGATTTTATTACGTTTTGTGTCTCAAGTCTAGTTAATTATCGCTTCTTTCTTTCCAGATTTACCCAAGTCTTTGGCCTAATTTTCTCCCTAGCCACCGGTCAAGGCTAAGGTTTCAGGCTAAAATGAACATACTATTGTACTAAATTGAGGATTTAAGACCATGAGTGTAAATCTGGTTCATTTGGTGGGACGAGCGGGGAGAGACCCAGAAACCAAGTATTTCGAGTCGGGTAAGGTTTTATGTACTTTAACTTTAGCGGTTAATCGTCGCTCGAAAAATAGCGATCAGCCGGATTGGTTCGATCTAGAAATTTGGGGCAAAACGGCGGAAGTGGCCGCTAATTATGTAAAAAAAGGCGGTTTAATCGGTATTAAAGGTTCTTTGAAAATGGATACCTGGAATGATAAAAACACGGGATTAGCTCGTTCTAAACCGGTGATTCTCGTTGATCAATTAGATTTACTCGGTTCTAAACGCGATAGTGAGGCTAATTCCGAGCGAGAATTTTAAAGCTTGAGCGGCATTACTTCCCGATTTTGGGTGTGTTAGCCTCTAGTACACACCCTTATTTATTCTCTAATTGACTGGAAAAATATTGCTGTAAATCTGGTAAAACTTCTCTATAAATGGCTGTATTTATTTCTATATCCCAGCCAAGAATAGAATTAAAAGGGATAATTTCTACCAGGGAATTACCGTAGGCAATCGCTTGTAAAGTCCTGACAAATTCAGGTGTCCAGAGATTTTCTTGCAGGGAAATATTTTGTTTTTTTAACCAACCGATCAAAGCCGAGCGCCCGATTCCGGGTAAAATATTAGCAGTCAGCAGGGGACTGTACCAGCAATTATCTTTCCATCCCCATAAATTACCCGTGTTAGTTTCTAACCAATTCCCGACTTGATCGACTAATATCGCCTCTTTTGCCCCTTTTTTTTGAGCAGTTTGTGAAGCTAACCAAGGGGTTAAATAATTACCAGTTTTATGTTCTCCTAAAACCCGTTGCCAAGCGGGATTATCTATGACCCAGCCAATAATTCCCTGCTCTTGTCTAAGGTTTAAATCTTCGGGGAGAAATCTGCCTTTAATCCACTCCCTACCATCGGGAAAAATTGTGATTCTCAGGACAGGATAGAATCGGGATAATTCTTCGGCTCCTTGGCGAATTCGCTGCCAATCGGGAGCGGGCCAGTGGAAAACTTGCAAACTATAGTGCAGACGTTGGAGATGTTCTTGCCAATGGGTCAGGGGATGATCTAAGCTGTGTTGATAGACACGCAGGGTAGTAAATATTGTCGCTCCATAAAGCAGCCCAATATCATCAATACCCAGACTGATTCGCTCATCCTTGATTAATTCGCCATTATACCAATACATAATCAGTTATCAGTTATCAGATGTGAGTTATCAGTTCATTAGACATATCCAAAAATTATAACTCAATCAGAGCTTGCTTTGCTTTTTTGTACTAATGAGTAGTTCGATGTTAAAATATATATCCGTCGTTGCTAATTCAATTTAACCGAAAAAATCTGGGAACATTAAAATCATTTTTATTTGGGTAAGTTTCTTGTCTAGACAAAATTTTATTCTTGAGATAATATTAGGTATAAGTCCACTGATAACTGATAACTGACCTAGTTTATGAACCGTCAAAAATTTACCTGGGGATATTCTAGCTATAAATTGCGTCAGAGAGAAAATTTTAAAGAATTTCTGTGTTTACTGGGATTATTAATAGCGGCCTTAATTATCTATCTAGTGGGATTAGGGAATTTACCCTTGCGGGATTGGGATGAGGCAACAATCGCTCAGGTGGCCAAGGAAATTAGCCAAACCCCACTGGAACAATTGCGCTGGTTATTTCCTAGTCTTTGGGGTGATCCCTACCTGAATAAACCGCCGTTGATTCACAGTTTAATTGGTCTAACCTACCATTTCTGGGGCATCAATGAGGCCAATACTAGACTAATTCCTGCCTTTTTTACAGCCTTATCGGTGCCGCTTCTTTATCTTCTCGGTCGAGAAATTTTTCCCGCTCGTTTGCCAGCTTTACTGTCGGCCTTGATCTATTTAACTCTTTTGCCAGTGGTGCGCCATGGCCGTTTAGCCATGTTGGATGGAGCGGTATTATGTTTTGAAATGCTGATGTTTGTTTGTTTACTGCGCTCACGGCGCGATTTACGCTGGTCTGTGGGGGCGGGGTTAGGATTTGCCCTCCTTTGTCTGACTAAGGGTATTATGGGGCTATTATTGGCGGGTATCGGCTTTATTTTTCTGCTCTGGGATACCCCTCGTTTATTGACTTCTGCTTATTTTTGGTCGGGTTGGTTATTGGGAGCAACTCCCGCTTTTGCTTGGTACACCGCCCAATTTTGGCACTACGAGCGGGAGTTTCTCGATTCCCTTTTTGTTCAACAGTTAAAGCGAGTTAGTGACGATCTGGACAATCATCGCGGACCGTTTTGGTATTATCTGCTGGAAATTCTTAAATATAGTTGGCCTTGGTTAATTTTCTCGGTTTGGGGTTTACGTTTAGCACGTCAGGAATATCTCTACAGTTGGGCGAAGTTACTGTTAGTTTGGACGGGTGTTTATCTGTTCGTGGTTTCGGTGATGGCGACTAAGTTGCCTTGGTATATTCTGCCGATCTATCCAGCCCTGGCTTTAGCGGCCGGTTATGCCTTGGCGCAGATGGTTAATCTTCCCATCGATCGCCCCTATCATCCAATCTGGTCAATTATCCTAGGTATTATCGGCGTTGTGACGGGTTTATTAGCTTTAATAGCCTATTTCCCTGGTAATTTTGCCCCTATGGAACCTATCCATCCTTTGATTCTTTTAACCTTATTGTCACTGTCCCTGACCATGGTGACAACGGCAATTTTGTTGGCTCGGCGCTCGGAACAATTCAGCGTGGTTTTACTCTGGGGAATGTTGGTTTCTTTGTTTATTTTTGTCAATTCTCCCCTGTGGATCTGGGAATTAAATGAGAAGTTCCCCGTCAAACCGGTGGCGAATTTATTGCAGAAATATGTGCCAGCAGATCACCCTGTTTATATTGCTTTTGCCTACGAGCGCCCCTCGTTAAATTTTTATAGTGGTCGTCGGGTTTTTCCCCTTGCTACTGAAGAGTTAATCAATCATTGGCAAAGTCACAAGCAACCCTACCTAATTATTGATCGTCAAACCAAAGAAGCTACTGATTTAGAAGGATTAAAGGCGCTCGGATCTACGAATTCCGGTTGGTTTTTGGTGACGAAGCAGTAGTGAGGTTAATTTTGTGCATACTTTCGATCTTAGGTTTGGTGGCTAAAATGTATTTTAAGATACAGTCCTGCCGGCGAGGGGGTGGGAGGAACCACACCAGACACAGAGGACACAAAGATTGATCGCTTCTATAGTAAGTTAAACTGATCACACAAAGAATAAGAGAGCCAAATTTTACCAGTTGCGTTAAAATCACCCCTAGCGATGAAACGCAGCACTTTTGTAATTGTTGAAACCGAGATTAATATGCTAAATAGGTCAATTACGGCCGAGAAAACCGAGGAATTCGCTCCTGCTGACCTGCTAGACCTGCTAGACTGCACCGATAGCTTTGTTAACCGTCATATTGGGCCAACGGAGACGGAAATCGAGAAAATGCTGGCGGTTTTGGGTGTTGCTACCGTGGAGGAGTTAATCGCTCAAACTGTCCCGTCAGGAATTCGTTTACAAAAAAGCCTTAATCTACCACCTACCTTGAGTGAATACGCCGCTCTTGCCCAATTAAAAGCTATTGCCTCGAAAAATCAGGTATTTCGCTCCTTTATTGGCATGGGCTACCATGACTGTATCACCCCGCCGGTAATTCTCCGCAACATCTTAGAAAATCCGGGTTGGTACACCGCCTATACTCCCTATCAAGCGGAAATCGCCCAAGGACGCTTAGAAGCTCTCCTAAACTTCCAAACTCTCATCACTAGCTTAACTGGTCTGGAAATTGCTAACGCCTCCCTCCTCGATGAAGGAACAGCAGCCGCAGAAGCGATGAGTATGAGTTACGGACTGTGTAAAACTAAAGCCAATGCTTTTTTTATCTCTAGTAGTTGCCATCCCCAAACGATTGAAGTTGTTAAAACCAGAGCGATTCCTTTAGGTATTGATATTATTATCGAGGATCATCGTCTCTTTGACTTTCAAACGCCGATTTTTGGCGCATTATTACAATATCCAGCCACCGATGGCGTAATTTATGACTATCGGGAATTTATCGCCAAAGCGCAGGAAAATGGGGCTTTAGTCACCGTTGCCGCCGATATTCTCAGTTTAGCCCTGTTGACTCCCCCCGGCGAATTGGGGGCTGATATTGCCGTGGGTAGCAGTCAACGCTTTGGGGTTCCCTTGGGTTATGGGGGTCCCCATGCCGCCTATTTTGCCACCAAAGATGTCTATAAACGCAGTATTCCGGGGCGCATTGTCGGGGTATCGAAGGATAGTCAGGGTAAACCCGCACTGCGTTTAGCTTTGCAAACCAGGGAACAACATATCCGCCGGGATAAAGCCACCAGCAATATTTGTACGGCACAGGTGTTACTAGCGGTGATTGCTTCCATGTACGCGGTCTATCACGGACCGGAAGGAATCAAGAAAATCGCCCAAAGAGTGCAGAAATTAACCGTTTTATTGGCAACTGGTTTAAAACAGTTGGGTTATCAATTGGCAAAAGAACCGCACTTTGACACGCTCAAAGTGACGCTATCCACGGGAGTTAAGGACATCCTTGCGAAGGCAAAAACCCAGAAGATTAATCTGCGTTATTTTGATGAGAATAATCTAGGAATTAGTGTCGATGAAACCACCACTCTCAGGGATGTGTGGGATTTATGGCAAATTTTCGCCCCCACCGAGGAATTACCCTTTACCACGGCGGAATTAGTCGAGAAAATTAGTCTAGAATTACCCGCCCATCTAACCCGTACCAGTGCCTATCTTACCGAACCGGTGTTCAATCGTTACCACTCGGAAACGGAATTACTCAGATATCTGCACCGTCTGGAAACAAAGGATCTAGCCTTAAATACTTCCATGATTCCCCTCGGTTCCTGTACGATGAAACTCAATGCCGTAGCGGAGATGATTCCAGTAACTTGGGCAGAATTCGGCAGATTACACCCTTTTGCTCCCATTGACCAAGCAGAAGGCTATCAACTGCTCTTTCAACAGTTAGAGACTTGGTTAGGGGAAATTACCGGGTTTGATGGCATTTCCCTACAACCGAACGCCGGTTCTCAGGGAGAGTATGCCGGTTTACAGGTGATCCGAGCCTACCATGAAAGTCGCGGTCAAGGTCATCGTCAGATTTGCTTAATTCCTGAGTCCGCTCACGGGACTAATCCTGCCAGCGCCGTTATGTGTGGTATGAAAGTAGTGGCGGTTAATTGCGATTCTCGTGGCAATATTGATATTGATGACCTGAAAACTAAGGCCGAGAAGCATCAGGATAATCTAGCGGCTTTGATGGTGACGTATCCTTCCACTCACGGCGTTTTTGAAGAGGGAATTAGCGAAATTTGCGCCTTGATTCATCAATACGGTGGTCAAGTGTATATGGATGGCGCGAATATGAATGCTCAGGTGGGTTTATGTCGTCCGGCGGATTTTGGCGCTGATGTCTGTCACTTGAATCTTCATAAAACTTTCTGTATTCCCCACGGCGGTGGCGGACCTGGCATGGGACCAATCGGAGTAAAATCCCATTTAGTGCCTTTTCTGCCCGATGTTTCCCTAGTTTTGGCGAAATTATCCCCAGAAACCCCTAACGGTAAGCATCAGGACTCAATTGGCGCAATTTCGGCCGCACCTTGGGGTAGTGCCAGCATTTTGGTGATTTCTTGGATGTATATCGCTATGATGGGGGCAGCCGGCTTGAAAAAAGCGACAGAAGTGGCAATTTTGAACGCTAATTATCTGGCTTTTCGTCTGGAGTCGGCCTATCCGGTGTTATTTAAGGGTAGCGCGGGAACGGTTGCCCACGAGTGCGTGATTGATTTACGTCCCCTGAAAAAACAGGCCGGCATCGAGGTGGAAGATGTGGCAAAACGCTTGATGGATTTCGGTTTCCACGCGCCGACGGTTTCCTGGCCTGTGGCGGGTACAATGATGGTGGAACCCACGGAAAGCGAATCTTTGGGGGAATTAGACCGTTTTTGTGAAGCTTTGTTAACTATCTATCAAGAAGTACAGGCGATCGCTAATGGTAGTATGGATATCCACGATAATCCTTTAAAAAATGCCCCCCACACAGCTGCGGTTTTAACTGCTGATGATTGGAGTCGTCCCTATTCCCGTCAACAGGCAGCTTACCCGCTTTCTTGGCTAAAAGATTATAAATTCTGGCCGGTAGTGGGACGGGTTGATAATGCCTACGGGGACAGAAATCTGGTTTGTTCCTGTGAGGGGATGGACGCTTATAAGTAGGGTTTGCGGCAAAGAGTTTTTCCCGGGGGTAGGGTGTGGGGTGCATCTCATTTTTGTAAATCTACTAATTTGGGATTTTTCCAGGGAAACTTTCTCCTAAAATTGGGTGTGTTACTTTCAGTTTTATCACTCAATCCAAGCTTTTGGGTGGTAGAACCCCCCAAACCCCCCGTTGGGGGCGTGTGGCGCGGCCACTGAGCCTTTACATTGAGCTTGTCGAAATGTGTCGAAGTGCCGCCCCCAAACCCCGGAGCGCATTAGCTTTTCGGTGGGATGCTTACACGCGATTGTTCATATTTTTGTACCAATTTCAGAGTCACTGATAATTGCTGATTGTCGATATTTCTGCAAATGTGGGATGCAGCCGTGGGGTCTGGGGTGCAGGAATTATGAATTATGAATTGGGGAGGTGGGGAGAATAAATAAAAATAATCTCCTGTCTCCTGACTCCTATCTCCAGCAATCCTGACGACCGGCTCCGTTCGGCTAAGCTCACGGCCGAAGCCTAACCCTAACAAAGGCCTATTTTAAACACCTCTTGTGCCACTCGATCGCAACTTCCTACTGTTCCTAAACCGACTGTGGTTTCTGCGTATTCATCTAACATTTTTTGCCGACGTTGCTGATTTAATAATAAATCTAGACATTCCTGCATAATTCTCTCTGGGTTAGCTTCCTCTTGTAATAATTCGGGAACAATTTCTCGCATTAAAACTAAATTTACTGGTGAGACAAATGGTACAGAAAACTTCATAATATTGCGGGCAATCCAAGCAGTAACTGCACTTAAACGGTAAACCACCACCTGCGGCACGTTTAACAAAGCAATTTCGAGATTAACTGTACCAGACTTAGCCACAGCCAGATCGGCTGCGGCAATTGCTTCTAAAGTCTGATCTCGTTCCATAATCACCGCATTTAATCCATATTCCGCCACTAATTCTCGCATTTTGGGTTCGTATAAAGCTAGGGGAACGGGAATTAAAAACTTAATATCGGGGATTTTTTCCTGTAATTTTTGGGCAGCAGCGCACACCGTCGGCACGAGATATTTAAACTCCTGTTGACGGGAAGCAGGTAACAAAGCGATCACCGTTTCTTCGGGTTTTATTGCCCATTTTTGCCGCATTTCTTGCCGATTGGGAGCATTAGCCATACGATCAACTAAAGGATGTCCCACCCAAGTTACTGGTAAACCTTTTGTTTCAAAAAAACGAGCTTCGGCAGGAAAAATTGCTAATAATTTATCAGTGACAGCGATTAATTTTTCCGTATTAAATAACTTTTCTGCCGTGGCCCTGAGTTTAGCTGAGGGGATATTTTCTTCTGACCAAATCCACACCTGTGGGGCAATATAATAAATTATTGGCACTTGGGGAATAATTTTTTTAGCCGATTGACCGATCGCCACATTTGCCCCCACATAATCAATTAAAATGATTATATCGGGGGGATGATCTCTAAAAAACTCTTTTGCTCGTTTTTGTAGTTGTAAAGTTGGCAAAATAAAGGGGATAGATTCAATTAATCCCATGGCAGCCAGTCGAGTGGTTTTACCCAACATTTTTGCTCCAGCTAACTCCATGCGATCGCCGCCTAGGGCAAAAATTTCTAACTCAATTTCTTGGGTTTTAGCCAGTTTAAAAAGGGATTCAATCAGCATGGCTGCCTGTAAATCACCCGATACCTCACCTGTGCTAATAAATATACGCATTTGGATAATTATTTAATATAGGCAATGGGGAAATTCTGAGAACGGTGGGTTACGGCGAATAGTAAAGTTATTGGTGAATTATATCAGTTATTGTCGCCGTAAGGATTCAGGTGTCTCAAATGCAGTCACAGAGCGGCTCGAAAATTAAGGCTTTCAGCGTTTCTTAATGAGAATGAGCATTTGTCCATAATTCCCCTAAATGCTTACACAGCAAGGGGTTGACTGCTTTTTGTATGACCTGAATCCTTACTTGTCGCCTAACCCACCCTACCTTGGGATTATTTCCCCGGAATTAAACCGCGACGTTTTTCTCCTGTGGTAGAGGATTGTAAAAATTGACAGAGATGTTGAACATGGGGGTTATCGGTTAAGAGAGAAACTTGTTCTAAAGCCTCCTGAAGATTTATATTAGAACGATAGATAATCCGAAAAGCTTTTTTCAGTAAAGCTAAATCTTCATCGGTAAAACCGGCCCTTTGTAAACCGACTAAATTAAGAGTTCGTACCCGACAGGGATTGCCTTCCACTAAAGTAAAAGGGGGAACATCGCGATCAATACGACTCATTCCTCCTAACATGGCCATTTTGCCAATATGAACAAATTGATGTACTCCTAAAACCCCCCCGATAACTGCTTTTGATTCGATCTGGACATGACCGGCCAAGGCGACACTATTAGCGATAATAATGTTATCTTGCAAAATACAATTATGGGCAACGTGAACATAGGCCATTAATAAATTATTATTGCCAATTTGGGTAACTTCTCCCGTATCGGTGGCGCGATTAATCGTGACAAACTCGCGAATTTGGTTATGATCACCAATTTCTACGCTACTTTCGCCCCCTTTATACTTTAAATCCTGTGGTTCATTACCAATAACAGCCCCAGAAAAAATATGATTACCCTTGCCAATTTTGGTCGGACCTTCAATGACCACATGGGCATCAATAATTGTATCAGCTTCAATTTCCACATTGGCCCCGATCACAGCATAGGGACCAACTTTTACCTTGGGATCAAGTTTTGCCGACGGATGGATAACCGCAGTGGGGTGGATTAACGTATTCAAAGGGAAGTCTCCCGCGCTCAACTTCGTCACTGTATGAATCATGGTATAGCTTATCCTATATTGGACAGATTGTGATCAAGATTGATAGCGGTTGCTTAGGGAGGGGACGATTTTAATGGGGAACCAGAACCCGATAAACTATTAACCAGATTCTCTTGATTCCCCCGTCCCTCCCATCCTGATAAAAAATATATGAGCAATAATAGACCTAAAATTATAGTCTTAGATGATGACCCGACAGGTTCCCAAACAGTCCATAGTTGTCTGTTATTGATGCGGTGGGATGAAGATACTCTCCGCTTGGGATTGGCAGATAATGCGCCAATTTTCTTTGTTTTGACCAATACTCGCGCTTTAACCCCCGAAAAAGCCGAGTCTGTCACCAGAGAAGTCTGTCATAACCTGAAAACTGCCTTAACCAAAGAGGGAATCGAGGATTTTTTGGTGGTTAGTCGTTCCGATTCTACCCTGCGCGGGCATTATCCGATCGAAACTGATGTTATTGCCGAAGAATTGGGCGGTTTTGATGCACATTTCCTGATTCCAGCCTTTTTTGAGGGAGGTAGAATCACTCGCGATAGTATTCACTATTTAATCATCGATGGCGTTCCCACTCCCGTCCACGAGACGGAATTCGCTCGCGATTCGGTTTTTGCCTACCACTACAGTTATCTGCCGGATTATGTGGAGGAGAAAACGCAAGGTAAAATTAAAGCAGATGATGTAGAGAGATTTTTACTGGCAGATATCCGTCAAGGTAGTTTAGAACGACTGCAAAAGCTCAAAAATAATCAATGTGGGGTGGTAGATGGGGAAACTCAAGCGGATCTTGATCGCTTTGCTGAAGATATTTTAACCGCCGCAGGGGAGGGAAAAAAATTTTTATTCCGTAGTGCCGCCAGTATTTTAACTTCTTTGGCTAATTTAGGAACTCAACCGAACGCACCCGAATCTATGGGTAAATATAAGCCCACGGGGGAAGCCGGGGCAATTATCGTCGGTTCCCACGTCAAAAAAACTAGCCAACAATTAGATAAACTGCTTCAACAACCCAACACCGTCGGAGTCGAAATCGATGTGACGGCATTGCGCGATCGTCCCGAGCAACGAGATCAACTCCTAGCACAAGCTCTGGAAAAAGTCAAGCTTATTCACAAAAATAAACAAACCCCCGTGATCTATACCAGTCGGCAAGAGTTAACCTTTGCTTCTGTGCAGAAACGCCTTGATTTTGGGGTTGCCGTCTCCACCCTGTTAATGGACATTGTTAAGGGTTTACCCAGTGACATCAGTTTTTTAATCAGCAAAGGCGGAATTACCTCCAATGATGTCTTAAGTACGGGTTTAAGCCTACAGTCGGCCCGTTTACTCGGTCAGATTCTCCCCGGTGTCTCCATGGTTCGTACAGCAGCCGATCATCATCTCTTTCCTAATTTACCTGTGGTTCTTTTCCCGGGTAACGTTGGTGATGTCCAAGCTTTAGCCACAGTTTATCAACGTTTGTGTCAATAGGAGGCAATCAGTGGTCAGTGAGCAGATGTGAGTTTTCAGGTTCTTCGTTACTTGGTATGGTTCGATAGGGGGGCATAAATCGACTAAATTCTTATCTGGCAAGAGATTTAATTGATTAGTTCGCTCTAGATCAAAAACAATTGACAAAAATCGCCCTGGGAAGGCAAAAACCGGGAACGTTTGGCTCAAATTGCCAAAATACCTCCCAAGCCAGGACAGGAAGAGATTTATGCTAAACTCCAAGCCTGGAAAGCGAAGCTTGGACTAACTGCATGGATGCTTCTTTTAACCGCGAACCGAAACGCAAAAGGTATCGCCAGTTCAAAAATGAAGAGCGGCGAGTGAGGAAGTGTATGTGCCGGATGGAGTTAAAGTCACCGTGAAACGTTCTCGTACAATTGCCCGAACAGTGAATATTCAATGGGAGGCTCTTGGGGGGATGGATGTTAGTGTTGGGATAAAAGATATTGTGGATACATCGGTAAGAGGGGAGATAAAACGGATAAAAGGAGAAAATTTTCAAGAAAGTGAAACTATCGAATATAAAGTCGAATTGAATGGAGAGAAAAGTAATCGGTATAAACTCATCTGGATCGATACGTGGCGAAAGGGCAGCGTTGAACTTCGAGAAGAAAGTACAGAGGCAGAGAGTAAAATATATTTTCTTCCATTCGAGATTCGTGAAAAAACCGAACTTCATGTCAATGAGATTCATTTGAATTAGCATCAAGAAAAGTGCGATCGCTGATCTTGTAAGGTAAACAATGCCAATCTTAATTGATTAACTTAATGAAGATAAGGAGGAAACAATGAACGCTAAAGATTATCCCTTTGCTCAAGAATTGATTACTGCTCTATTTAATCGCGTCTAACTACTTAGTGTGATCGCCGATCTTGTAGATTGGGTTGACGAAAGGAAACCCAACAACCAATCGAGAGTTTTATATTGTATTTCAAGGAAGCATTAGCAGAATTCGAGAAAGAATCTTAAAAAAGGAGAATAAGACCATGACTCAAGCAATTAGTAGAGAAGACCTAATCATCGAAGGGAATATTCGGTTTGATACAACTAACCTTAAACATAACATGAGGTCAAGATGATTACAGAAAATATGGTAAAACCTTCTTGTTGGATAGAAACGGGAGTAAAGATAAGTAAAGTCAGACAGCTTTATTTGTTTAAATTTACTGACCAACTTCAAGAACGTTTAGATGAACTTTCCGAAAAGACAAAAAGAGAATCTTTGACTTCAGAAGAAGCAGCAGAATTAGCGGGAATTTTAGAACTAAATCAAATTTTTACCCTACTAAATGCCAAAACAATTGCTGAATCTTAATGATTGATAAAACCATCCATAAATTCATTCGAGAACGAGCAGAATATCTGTGTGGATACTGCCATTCTCCCGAAGAAGCAAGTGCCGCTTTATTTGAGATAGATCATATTATTCCCCAATCTTTATAGCGGTATGCAGTCGGATGAGGTATACTGCAACAAGCTATAAGGCAGTCTAGGCAAGACTTTGTCTGTATCTCACTCAAGCGAATACCGCTATAGGTGGATCTGAACTCTTGTAGAGGCGTTTTATTTGCTTATCTACAATGCCTGCCAGTAGGATGGTAAAATGTCAACTTTGCCTGTCGTATAGAGTAATATGGAGTTAGTTTCTAGGAGGCTTAGGGTATGACTATGACAACAAATGCACAAGCAGCAATCATTCGTACAGAGCGCGGACTGATGATCGCTGGAACACGCATCACCATTTATGATGTTATGGACTATGTAACCGCCCAATACCCGCCCAAATTCATTCACAAAACCTCCCCTCCCTCTCGGCTACATTAGCAAGGTTGCAGCTAACCCAATTATTCTGTACAATTAACACGGTAGCAGAACGGAGCGAGATCGATATGTTAGTGCGTTATTCTTTAAGTGATTATATAGGAACAGCGATCGCCACTTCGGAAATTGAACAGTTAGAAGATGGTAACTATGTTGGGAGGATACCAGGCTGTCAAGGTGTGATCGCTTTTGGAGATAGCTTATCAGAATGTCAAGCCGAGTTGCGATCAACCCTAGAAGATTGGATTTTAGTAGGATTAAAATTAGGTCATACTTTACCTGTAATTGCCGGGATAGATCTTAATCAGGAGTACGTTTGTGAGTCGCTTGATCCCGTGTAAAAGGAGAGATTTTATTAAAAAACTGCGTAAATTAGGTTTTGAGAAGCTCCAATCAGGTACAAGACATGAATTTATGGTTTACCAACAGCATCGTCTTACTATTCCCTCTAATTCTGAGTATTCTGTACCTCAATTGAGAATGATGATTCGGGAGGTTGAAACTATTATTGCTCGTCAGATAAATATTGATGAATGGAATGAACTTTAAATTAAATTTAAACCTAAAATATAAGCGATCGCTGCTCTTGTAGCACAATTGTCGTTCTCAGACTTGACAATAGGTGACGTTTGTTGTTCAATATGTTAAAATCTCGAATGCAATTTTTCCGTCTTCAAGCTAAAGTGCTTGAGACGCATGACTTCTCGGACTTGTTCTAACAGTCGAGGGGATTGTGCTTCTTCTGTCATCGGCAAATGCGGTAAGATCCACTTGAAGGGAATACCAGACCACCCTCTGCGGTTATTATTCCCTAATTGAGGTGATTAAACCGCACAGTGCGGTATTAGGTATGATTAAGGGGGTGTTAGACCGATGGAGGTGGGATAGTAAGATAGAGGAGGGTGCTAGACCGCAGAGAGCGGTATAATTAATAGTTGGGCTGCTTCATCACTCGGTTGAGGCAGTGCATTCCGTTTACTTGTTAAGTGTTATTGTCCTTGAGTAAAAAATGCAAGTTGTAGCCGTGCAAAGTATAGTTCGGTGTTGAGGGAGTTGAGAAGTGGGATGAGCAGCAAGGGTATAGTTGTCATTATTCTGTTCTTATTTTTTACAGTTCTCGTTATATGTTGGATATTTGCTACATTGGGAGCAACCTCTGAAGGTGTTATAGCCTTGGTAGTATTTGTCCTTGTGCCTGTTGGAGGATATTTATTTAAGCCCATCCGAGACGAATTAGATTCCTTTATCAGCAATTTATTTATTAAAAAATCAATTTACCGAATTTGCATTTTTGGTCGCCCTGGCAGTGGTAAGTCCACCTTTATAGAAACTGCCTTCACACTTATTAATCCGAATAGAGATAGGAGATCGACTGAAGTTTTTGATTATTATGAATTCAAAGTTCAGTTAGGTTTAAGGAACTTTGCCGATGTGGCGATAGCAGACTATAAAGGACAAAATCCTAGTCAGGTAATAATTCAGGCTTCGCCAGATTTCTTTGGCTCTGAAGGTAGCCGAGTAATTAACGCAGTTTTACTCATTGTAGATCTTGTTCCTAGAAAAACCGACGAAAAGGGTAAGCTGCTTAGCGATGAAGCTTTATTTGAATGGTTGAAACAGGGAGATATTATAGGAAAAATAGAAGCAAGAGTCCAAGAACACCATGATTACATTAATGAAGCCTCTTTAGAACTGCTTTTTGCAAGTTTATATAGCAGCAACCTGAAAAGCGTCATATTTTTAATTAATAAGCTAGATCTAATTGACAATCTAATTAACGATGGATACATTACATTAAATAATTTTCGCAATGGTAAAGAATATGCCAAGCATAAATTTGAGATAATGATTAAAAATATTTCTAGAGCTTGTTCTGAGTTGAAGATAGAAGACTTCTCAGAAGATTCTTCAGTTTTTACAGTATGTGCAAAAAAGACAGATGATCTCAAACCTTTAATCGTTAATTTATTAGGGAAACGGAATTAAATATGTCTGAAAAACCACCAAACTATAGTGATCCTGAAGATAAAGTTGACTACCAAGTTATCAAGTCTTCCTATGGACGTGCGAACAAAACCTCTGCACGCAACAATCTGTACTTTTTAGTCGCCCTCACCATAATTGTCCTCCTTTGTGCAATGGTGTTTTTTCAATCACTAAAAATTGGAGATTTGAAAGAAAGAGTAACAAATCTGGAAACAAAAGTTACAAACCTAGAATCTCAAGTTACAAACCTAGAATCTCAAGTTACAAACCTAGAATCTCAGTTACGATCGCTTTTTCAACCACCTTATCACTAGCTAATCTTCTTGGCTACCAAGGATTAAAGCGTCAAGAGAATTGGGAAAATCACCTCGCTCAACCATTTTTGTGAAAACTTTGTAACAATCATTTTTATCCCCTTGTTTGCGAGGATAGCCTAGCCATAAAACAAAAATTGCTTTATACTCCTTGGTTTGTATAGTGCGATCGCCGCTCTTGTAGGGTGCGTTAACGAAGTGTAACGCACCTAATCTATGGTTATTCAATAATTGATGTAATGGTGGATTACGCTGCGCTAATCCACCCTACGGGGGGTTAAAATTATTATTCTTCCCCTATTTTTTCGGTTATGCTACAGTGCTTGTGAAGCAGCATAGACTTTTACTTCCTTCTCTAAACGTTCTCTGAGCCTATCTTTTTCTACTTCAATATCATACCTTGTTTGAAGATTCATCCAGAACCTTTCAGACATACCAAAATAACGGGAAAGCCTTAAGGCAATATTAGCAGTAATTCCTCGCTTTTCCTCGATAATTTCCTTGATTTGCTCTATTGGTACATTAAGATCTTCTGCCAAACGTTCTTGGCTAATTTCCATCGGTTTGAGAAATTCTTCTAACAGAATCTCACCAGGATGAATGGGGGCTAATAATTTTTTCTCAGTCATGATTATTGAGTAACAATTAATGATAATCGACTATTTCTACATTGTAGGCGTTGCCATTTTTCCAAATAAAACAGATCCGCCACTGATCGTTAATTCGGATACTATGCTGATTTTTTCTATCTCCTGAGAGTTTTTCCAACCGATTAGATGGAGGAATGTATAAATCCTGTAAAGTTTCGGCCGCGTCTAAAACTTCTAGCTTTCTCCGAGCATTTCGTTGAATATCTTGAGGTAATTTTCGTGAAAATTTACGTTTGAATACTTGCTCTGTCTCCTTAGATGCAAAACTCTTAATCATCAATAATTAGGAAAATGCACTACTATCATATCATCTTAGTGCGATCGTCGATCTCATGCTAACGTTAGATCGCAATCTTTCTGTGAAGGCGCAGTTGAAAGCGTATCTGTGGGTTACGATCGCTTTTTCAACCACCTTATCACTAGCTAATCTTCTTGGCTATCAAGGATTAAAGCGTCAAGAGAATTGGGAAAATCACCTCGCTGAACTATTTTTGTGAAAACTTTGTAACAATCATTTTTATCCCCTTGTTTGCGAGGATAGTCTAGCCATAAAACAAAAATTGCTTTATACTCCTTGGTTTGTATAGCCCGAAAGAATAAGCGATAACGGTCAGGTAGTCCCATCTTTTTGACTCTTCCGTAATGCTTGAGCGCCCCAGTCAGAGCAAAATGGGAAGCAAAAGGGTCGAGAGGGATTTTTTCTTTAATGGCGACCATAATCGCCCTGTAGAGTTTGACTGTAGAATGAGTACGGTATGCTTCTGTTGGCAAGGTGTTTTTTAGTTTACGAACCTCAACTTGTAAATCGCGCCGTTGTTGCCCAAAAAGTCTTTTAATAAAGTAGATTCGCCAACCGTTAACTATCAAGTTCTACTCCTACCATTAACTCTTCATCGACCGCTGCCATTGCTTCCGTATAAGCTTCTAACTCGGCATCAGGATTTAATAGGGCTTGCTTGGTCAGAAAATCTAAGAATAAACTCAGCATCAGTTCATCTTCCTCCTGTTCTACAGATTGAGGCTGTAAGCGGACTAATAAGGTATCAGGGCTGATAACTTCAACAGCACCTTTAGCTTCTTTGAATTGGGGATTATCCTTAAAAAAACTGGCACTCAGACGGAAACCTGAAGCATTGCCTATTCTAGCCCAGGTTAGATTGTATTGTTTGTTACTCATGATTTTAGGCAAGGTTTACTACATATCATGTTATTACATAATTTGATAACATACAAGGCTGCCCAGCTTCTCAACCGCGTTTTAGCTGAACTTCCCCCATACATATATACTATAATAGCCGAAACCCCTTATCTATCAATGGATACACCCATTAAGTTTTCTTAATGTACCCATGTAATTTGTAACATTTATTAATGGACAAGAGTTCTCTCTATTAGAAGAGACAAAATAGCTAGGCGATTGGATCGCGTCTTTTCCGAACTGTTTGACATATTCTGAGTCCAAGGCTAGAACCGATACAGACCGATTTTAGCTTACTGCATGAAAGCGAGATACCGTCACCGAATCTATCTGAACGACCAACAGCAAGAGGGTTTAGCCAAGCTGTTCGGATGCGTTCGTTTGGTCGCGAACAAGTGATCGGATCGCTTTCTTTTTCGAGGTTAACCACGATAGCCAAGCGCGGGCGGGGCGATCGTAAAAGGTAAAAATATCCCCGTAAGCGACCATTGCGTCCTGGTGGTGTAACCAATGACGTTCTGGGGTGGTGATGTATAGGCGATCGCAAATCCGCGCAATCGGTTCTGGAGTCTTCCATTCTAAAATCGAAACGTGTCGCCAGATAACGTGTAATTCCCCTAAAATTAAGCCGATAACCGTTCCGAAGGGCGATATCTTCCAGAACCACGGAATAAAGATAAAGTAGGGGAGCGCGCCGAGAAAGCCATCGAATAAAACTAGCGGATTTCGATTTAACACCGCGTAATGAAAAAAGTTCCGATTTTTGCCGTGGTGTACCGCAGCGTGAAACTTGCCGAAAACGTGTTCTGGAACATGGTAGAGAAACGTGGAAATCAAATCACCGAGTAGCAAGAGCGCTAGGGTGATCAGGATGGCTTTTAGTATAAGTAGTGTCAAAATTTTCCCTTTAACTTTTCGCTCGATCGTGTTTTGCAATTCACTATAAAAGAGAAAGTTAAATTTTTCTTTATGATTAAGTTAATTTTTAAAATCACGCCTTATGTGAGTTGCCCAAAGGGTTGAACAGGAGTCTGCTCAAAGGTGAGAACATCAATACCAAAACGCTGACGCAACAGTATCCGCAGGGTGCGACTTACCATTTTAGCGGCAACCCGGACACAAAGTCCCTCAACTTTCTTTCTGAGCAATCGCTCCAAGTTGCGTCCTGTATTCTGCACCTCATTGAAAACCCCCTCAATCCGTTCTCGAAAATGTTGAAGAAGTCGCTCAAAGACGAGAGAAGTTTGTTGATGTTGATTGATTCTCTTAGCTGTAGAGACTCGATTACCTGTGGTTTTTGATATCTCAGTCTGCCAATCAGTACCAATAAACCCCTTGTCGGCTAGGATATTGTTGCTTTGAATGAACTGCAATACGGATTCTGCTGCGGGAGCGTTCGTCAGTATGAGCAGGGACGAGGGAATAAACCAAAAGGTCGACATTTCACTATCACTGAAACTAGGCTCAGGTTCAGGCAGCATGGGAGTCAAGCGATATCCCTGTTCTTGATACCAGTCATCCACCAGGACATAAATAATACTCAAGAGGGTGGGAGCATCTATCCTATTCATGGGAGGCCTCATGCTTTGGAGTGATTACCTTTATTGTGATGCCTCCCTTTGATTTTACAAACCTCTCTATCTCACATCAGCCGTAATTCCTAATTCATAATTCCTAATTCCTACTGCTGTCGGCTGCTCAAGGTTCATAATTAAAGAAACATCTTTACTGATAGCCAGTTAATTTTTATGAAAACTGTTGCCGATACGGACTTGCAAAGGCTAGAAGACTTAATTATCAACGGACAAAAAGCGATCGAGACTCGTTTCACGGCGATCGAGAATAGTATCGTCGAAATTAAAGCTGATATTGGCGAAATTAAAGCTGATATTAAGGAAATCAAGCAAGATGTTAAATCCCTAGAGATAGGACAGGCAAAATTAACCGAAAGAGTCGAAGGGATGGAGAATCGCCTCAAAATAGTCGAGGGCAGTCAAAAAAATCAAATTTGGGCATTAATAACCATTTTAGGCGGTTCACTGATTACCGCTTCCGTCGGTTTGCTGATCGCTATTTTGCACTTTGTCTTTTTTAAGTAAAAAATTATCTTTATGGATGAAACTAAAACTGGAATAAATCAAGAAATCGACCTAGAAACCGAAAAAATTGAGCCATCAGCCTCGGTAAGGTCAAGATACGCCCAAATTCACCTAAAAAGTGAGGGCGAGAAATTGGTGCTAATTTTACCCAAAACTGGTGCCGGGGAGACAAGTCAGGATTGGACAGATATCTTGACAGGATTGAAATATTATCTCCGTAATCGCGGTCAAAACTGCCCGGCTAGAACACCTGTACACCTACGGTCAAGCGATCGCCTGATGGATACGCGGCAACTACAAGCGATCGCCACAATTTTAGACAGCGCCGAATTACCCCTGCACACGATCCAAACCCAAAGAAGACAAACCGCCGTGGCAGCGGCAACTATGGGTTACAATGTCGAACAAATGCAATCAAATGCCACGGTTTTCGGGGACGAGCAACCGCTGCCATCCCTCCTCGCCGAACCTTTGTACCTAAAAACTACGCTGCGATCGGGTGTAGAAATCCGTCACCCGGGTACAGTTATAGTCATGGGCGATATCAACCCCGGCGGATCGATCGTCGCTGATGGCGATATATTAGTTTGGGGGAGTTTACGCGGTGTGGCCCATGCGGGATTCCACGGCGATCGAGCGGCGCTAATCATGGCCCTGCGAATCGATTTAACTCAACTGAGGATCGCGGAATTAGTGGCACGAGCCCCGGCTTTAAAAAGCGATCGCATAGAACCGGAAATCGCCTGTATCAGCGAAGGAGGAATCCGCATCACTGGGGCTTATAATTTTTCCAGAACCTACACCTTTAAAGATCAAGTGGGGTGGGTCGAAAAAAGGTGATCAGTGATCAGTAAACAGTGATCAGTAAACAGTGATTCAGTGACTGCTAAAAATAGCGATTAACTGCGTTGAAACAAAAAACTCTATAAAACTGATAACTGATAGCTGATAACTGATAGCTGATAACTGATAGCTGATAACTAATAACTGATAACTGATATAAATTATGGCTCGTGTAATTGTGGTGACATCGGGAAAGGGAGGAGTCGGTAAAACGACGGTAACGGCGAACTTAGGTTCAGCTTTATCTCAATTAGGCTGTCGAGTCGCCCTTGTCGATGCCGATTTCGGACTGAGAAATCTCGATTTATTGTTAGGATTAGAACAGCGTATCGTTTATACTGCCCTCGATGTGGTGGCGGGAGATTGTAGCCTTGATAAAGCTTTAGTTAAGGATAAAAGACAGGAAAATCTGGTTCTATTACCGGCGGCACAAAATCGTACCAAAGAGGCAATTACTGCCGATCAAATGAAGGATTTAGTCGCCCAATTGTCAAAAAGTTATGATTATGTATTGATTGATTGCCCGGCAGGAATTGAAATGGGTTTCCGCAATGCGATCGCCGCTGCCCAAGAAGCGATCATCGTTACTACCCCAGAAATGTCGGCGGTGAGAGATGCCGATCGCGTGGTGGGATTACTAGAAAGCGAGGATATTAAGGGTATTCGTCTGATTGTCAACCGGCTGCGGCCAGAAATGATCCAACTTAATCAGATGATCAGCGTCGAGGACATTCTCGACTTATTGGTAATTCCCCTGTTGGGGATTATTCCCGACGATCAAAGAATTATTATTTCCACTAATAAAGGAGAACCATTAGTATTAGAGGAGAAGACTTCTCTCCCCTCTATGGCCTTTAGAAACATTGCCCAACGTTTACAGGGTCGCGATGTGCCGTTTCTAGATTTGATGGCCAGTCAGGAAGGTTTTCTTACCCGTCTGCGTCGTCGCTTGTTTGGGCCTTAAACTCTCTCATCTCAATCCCTTAACCTACTATGAATGACCTGATCGATAAACTTCTAGCATGGCGCGGTTCGGGCAAAAGTGGCGACCAAGCTAAAAAACGCTTAAAACTTATTCTGGCCCATGATCGCGCCGATCTTAGTCCCGAACTTCTCGATATGATGCGTCAAGAAATCTTAGAAGTGGTCGGTCGTTATCTTGATATCGACACCGAGGAAACCGAGTTACTCTTAGAAAGTGACCAACGAACTACCGCCCTGATTGCTAATTTTCCGATTCGTCGCATCAAACGCCGTCCTTTAACCGAGAAATTGCCATGAAAACTCAACCGATAGAGCTTTGGCTTAGTCTAGCGGTCAGTCCCTTTCTTCTCTCCTATCTGGCCTTGGGATCCCTCAATCATTGGTTAATTGAATTGGGCCAGGAAAGTGAGGAATTGTTTCGCGGCGATCGCTTGCCCCTTCTCAATATTCCCGAGCAGTTACCGGTCAACAGTGACCAATAATCCAAGAAAAAAATCCTTTTGCCCCCTAAAGAGAGGCAATAATAGTGAAATTTTCGTTAAAAATCGGAAAAATGTGATTCTTTGGCATAAAATCTCACTTTTGACCAACCCTAAAGAACTAATCCCGATATATCAGTGATCAGTTATCAGTTATCAATGATCAGATTTGAGTTTTCAGTGAATATTATTAAGGGGCAAGTTCTGAGCTTTCTTTTTACTGATAACTGATTACTGATGACTGATTACTGTTTACTGATTACTGATTACTGATTACTGAAATTATGAGCGTCCTTGTCCCCTCAACCGAAACCGAACAGGATATTTTCAGCACTTCCAACCTGTTTCTGCAGCAAAGACTGAAATTAATCGAAGATTTATGGAAAGAAGTCTTGATCTCCGAATGTGGTCAAGAATTAGTCGATTTACTGGAATTACTGCGCCATCTCTGTTCTGAGGAAGGACAAGTGACCGATGATAGTGCGGAGGCAACGATCGCCAAAATGATCGAAGACTTGGAACTAGGGGAAGCAATCAAAGTCACCCGCGCTTTTGCCCTCTATTTCCAGTTAATCAATATTATTGAACAACACTACGAACAAAGAGATCAGCAACTACTGCGACGGACGGTGATCGGGGAAGAAAATGAGAGTCCCAAGGCTGAACCAACGCAAAAAAGCCTTTTAGCCACCATTGTCGGGGCCGATTGGCTAGAAAAAACCCTGAACGAGTCCGATCACTCCAGTCCAAAATCGGGACTATTTCACTGGTTATTTCCCTATCTCAAACAGGTGAACGTCCCTCCCCAGGAAATTCAGCGTCTTCTCGATCAATTAGATATTCGTCTGGTTTTTACGGCCCACCCCACGGAAATTGTCCGTCACACCATTCGCATCAAACAGCGTCGCATTTCGGGCATTCTTGAAAAACTCGACCAAGCAGAAGAAATCTTTCGCAGCATGGGGTTAACTAACTCCAGAGAAGCACAAACAGTCACCAAACAGTTAAAAGAAGAAATACGTTTTTGGTGGCGAACAGATGAACTACATCAATTTAAACCCACCGTCGTCGATGAAGTGGATTATGCCCTGCACTACTTCGATGAAGTTCTCTTCGATTCCCTACCCCAGTTAACCGTGCGTCTGCGGCAAAGCCTACAATTCTCTTTTCCCCGTTTACAAGCGCCGAAAAATAACTTCTGTCGCTTCGGTTCTTGGGTTGGGGGGGATCGGGATGGCAATCCCTCCGTTACCCCCGAAGTCACTTGGAAAACCTGCTGTTATCAGCGCAATCTCGTTGTTAAAAAATATCTCGATGCTATTCGCGACCTGACCAGTATTTTAAGTGCCTCCCTGCACTGGTGTCACGTCTTGCCGGAGTTGCTGGACTCCCTAGACAGAGATAAACAGCAAATGCCCGAAATCTATAGCCAGTTAGCAATCCGCTACCGTCAGGAACCCTATCGCCTGAAATTGGCCTTTGTTCAAAAACGTCTGGAAAATACGCGCGATCGCAATAATCGCCTCAATGACCCGGAAGAACGACAATTATTAACTAAACTCAACGAAACCAACATCTATCGTTCCGGTTCCGAGTTTTTAGCCGAATTACAGCTATTACAGCGCAGTCTCTTGCAAACCGGTCTTTCCTGTCAAGAACTGGATCAACTGATCGCCCAAGTGGAGATTTTCGGCTTTGTCCTGACTCAGTTAGATTTTCGGCAAGAATCCACCCGTCACGCCGAATGTATTGAAGAAATCGCCGCCTATCTCGGAGTTTTACCCAAACCCTACGGCCAATTAAGCGAATCAGAAAAAATCGCCTGGTTAGTGGCGGAATTAAAAACCCGTCGTCCCTTAATTCCCCGGGAAATGCCCTTTTCGGAAAGAACCTGCGAAACCATTGAAACCCTGGGAGTTTTAAGAAGTCTGCAAGGGGAATTTGGCCTAGAAATCTGCCAAACCTACATTATCAGCATGACCAACGAGGCCAGCGATGTGCTAGAAGTGCTGTTATTAGCTCAAGAAGCCGGTTTATACGACCCCGCCACCAGCCGCAGCTCCCTCCGCATTGTTCCCCTCTTTGAAACCGTCGATGACCTCAAACACGCCCCCGGCATCATGCAGACTTTGTTTGAATTGCCCCTCTACCGGGCAGCCCTAGCTGGCGGTTACGACCATTTAGCGGCTTTAAACGGGGAGGACGTGACCCCGGAACCGGCCATCCTCGAACCGAGTAATTTACAGGAGATTATGGTGGGTTACTCCGATAGTAATAAAGATTCCGGCTTTTTAAGCAGTAATTGGGAAATTCATAAGGCCCAGAAGGCTTTACAAAAAACCGCTAAACAATACGGCGTGGATCTACGTCTTTTTCATGGCCGGGGCGGTTCCGTCGGTCGCGGTGGTGGACCGGCCTACGCCGCTATCCTCGCCCAACCCCGGGGAACTATTAACGGTCGCATTAAAATCACCGAACAGGGCGAGGTTTTAGCCTCGAAATACTCTTTACCTGAATTGGCCTTGTATAACCTCGAAACGGCCGTAACGGCAGTTATACAGGCAAGTTTACTGGGCAGTGGTTTTGATGATCTCGAACCCTGGAATCGCATCATGGAGGACTTGGCCACCTGTTCACGGCAAACCTATCGCAGTTTGATTTATGAAGAACCAGATTTTTTAGACTTCTTTCTGTCCGTGACTCCCATTCCTGAAATTAGTCTTTTACAGATTAGTTCCCGACCAGCCCGCCGGAAAAGTGGTCAACAGGATTTAAGTACCCTGCGGGCAATTCCCTGGGTATTTAGTTGGACCCAAACCCGTTTTCTTTTACCAGCTTGGTATGGTTTAGGGACAGCTTTACAGATGTTTCTCGATGATTCTCCTAACCGAAATTTGGAATTGTTACGCCATTTTTATCACAAGTGGCCTTTCTTCCAGATGGTGATTTCTAAGGCAGAAATGACTCTATCAAAGGTGGATCTACAGATGGCCTATCACTACGTCAGTGAACTTTCTAAGCAGGAAGATCGAGAACGTTTTGAACGTCTGTTTGAAAGGATCAAAGAGGAATATAATCGCACTAGCGAGATTGTTCTCCAGATCACCGGCGAGAAACATTTATTAGATAATGATCCGAGTTTACAGCGCTCGGTGCAGTTACGCAACGGTTCGATCGTTCCCCTCGGTTTCCTACAGGTGTCTCTCCTGAAGCGTTTACGTCAATACAATAGTCAAGCTCAGTCCGGTGTGATTCATTTCCGCTATTCTAAAGAGGAGTTATTAAGGGGCGCTTTAATGACGATTAATGGTATTGCCGCAGGGATGAGAAATACCGGTTGATTACAGATAATTAATGGTAGTTTTCGGGTGGTTATCTTGAAGGTAATCCACCCTATTTTTGGGATTTGTTAACTTTTTGTATAATTTCTACTGAGTTGTTATTTTTAAACCCACATTCAGCACTTGATGATGTGAGTATATATACTTAACGAGCTACTCCCAGCAGATTATTTTCAATATCTCCCCCATGAGAGATTTAGACAAAAATACTTAAATAGCTGTAAGCCTTTCTATGACTGGGTTAGGTTAAATAAAAAATATTCAAAATAACCTGCTGGATGTGGGTTTAAAGGGAAACTCCCCGATAAAATTGGGCATTACTTCCGATTTTATCACTCAATCCAAGCTTTTGGGGGGTTCTACCCCCCAACCCCCCCCCCGCATTAGCTTTTCGGTGGGATGCTTACAGGCAGCTGCTGATACATTTGTAATTATTTAAAAGTCACTGATAATTGCTGATTATCGGTGTTTCTGCAAATGTGAGATGCACCCAATCTGCTTAACCCGAACTGACGTTAATATTACTATCACTTATTGACTAAAAATGAAGATTTTACTGCTAACAGTTGACAATTGATGAGCGACCCCGAAGAGAGGCAATTAAGCTCACCGGTGTGTCGGAAGATTAGAGATTGTGCCAGAATGGAGAAAGTGACCCAAGGATTACAGGTAAATTGTTAAAAAAAAGGATCGAGTAACCGTGACTGATACCAACCTAGATATACTATCTCTGACGGATCCAGCGATCGCAGGGATTCTGCAAAAAGAACTGCAACGTCAAAGAGATCACCTAGAATTAATCGCTAGTGAAAACTTCACCTCGGCTGCCGTCATGGCCGCCCAGGGTTCGGTTTTAACCAACAAATACGCGGAAGGACTGCCCAAAAAACGCTACTATGGCGGTTGCGAATACATTGACGAAGCGGAACAATTAGCGATTGATCGGGTTAAACGACTATTTGGGGCAAACCACGCTAACGTACAACCCCACTCCGGGGCCCAAGCTAATTTCGCCGTTTTTCTGACCCTCTTGCAGCCCGGCGATACGATTATGGGCATGGATCTCTCCCACGGTGGTCATCTTACCCACGGTTCCCCCGTTAACGTTTCCGGAAAATGGTTCCGAGTAGTACAGTACGGAGTAAGTCCCGAAAGCGAGTGCCTGGACTACGATCTCATCCTTGACATCGCCCGCAAGGAAAAACCCAAACTAATTATCTGCGGTTATTCTGCCTACTCGCGCCAGATTGATTTCGAGAAATTCCACGCCATCGCTGACGAAGTGGGGGCCCACCTGATGGCAGATATCGCCCATATTGCTGGTTTAGTGGCCACTGGTCATCATCCTAATCCCCTACCCCACTGTGATGTGGTCACCACCACCACTCACAAAACCCTGCGCGGTCCTAGGGGGGGGTTAATTATGACCAAAGACGAGGAATTAGGCAAAAAATTCGATAAATCCGTCTTCCCCGGTACCCAAGGCGGTCCCCTAGAACACGTGATTGCGGCGAAAGCGGTGGCTTTTGGGGAAGCATTGAAACCGGAGTTTAAAATCTATTCAGGCCAAGTAATCGCTAATGCCCAAGCTTTGGCCGGTCAGTTGAAGGCTAGAGGGATTAAAATTGTCACCGATGGTACGGATAATCACTTGATGTTACTCGATTTAAGATCCGTGGGCATGACTGGGAAAGAAGCCGATCGCTTGGTGAGTACCATCAATATTACCGCTAATAAAAACACTGTTCCCTTCGATCCCGAGTCTCCCTTTGTCACCAGTGGTCTGCGCTTGGGTTCCCCGGCTATGACCACCAGAGGACTAGGAGAAACGGAATTTATCGAGATTGGCAACATTATCGCCGATATTCTCCTTAATCCCGGTGATGAAGCCCTGAGAACTGCTTGCCGTCAACGGGTAGCCAAACTCTGTGAAAGCTTCCCCCTCTATCCCCATCTCCATATTTCCGTCCCCGCCTTGGCCTAAAAAGAGAGATAATAAAAATTCATAATTGGCGATTGCCTGTCAGTTGCCAATTGTGAATTAAATCGCCCCCCCAATTCCCATGTCCGGAGATTTATACTATCTAATTGCTTTTCTGATCGCCCATACCGTGGTACTTTGGAGTACCCCCCTCGTCAGAACCGTCGGACTGAAAAGCGGTTACGTCGATAAACCCAACGAAAGGAAGGTCCATGAAAGGCCTATGGTTCGACTGGGGGGAGTTTCGATTTTTGTCGGCGCTTTAACTGCCCTCCTGATCGTTTGGTGGTTGGGAGGGTTTGCTGGTTTAAACAGCGATCGAGAATGGGAAGTGTGGGGCTTAACTCTAGGCGGTTTCGGCTTTTTCCTCATCGGTCTAGCAGATGATCTTTTTAATCTTTCGCCCCTCAATCGTCTGGTAATGCAGTTTAGCGTCGCTTTTCTAGCTTGGCAAGCTGGGGTAAGGATCGATTTCCTCTCTATTCCCTTCGGCGATTTATTACAAATTCATTGGCTAAGTTTACCGATTACTCTCCTCTGGTTAGTGGGGATGGCTAACGCGATTAACTGGATTGACGGTTTAGATGGATTAGCGGCGGGAGTTTCGGGTATATCTGCCGTGGTTATTTTAATTGTAACTTTGGTGATGGGACAACCGGCCGCCGCTATTATTGCCGCAGCTTTAGCGGGTGGGGCTTTGGGTTTTCTGCGTTACAATTTTAACCCCGCTCAAATTTTTATGGGGGATGGTGGGGCCTATTTTATGGGTTTTACCCTAGCGGGTGTGGCGGTGATTGGATTGGCTAAAACCACTGCTGTGACTACTGTTGCCGTTACCGCCGTCCTATTACCCTATCTCATCCTCGCGGTTCCTCTCCTCGATATGTCCACGGTGATTATTTCCCGTCTCAAACGCGGAAAATCCCCTTTTGTGGCTGATAAACGTCATTTACACCATCGTTTACTCAAAGCTGGCATCTCTCACCGTCTGACAGTATTATTTATCTACGCCCTCACTCTCTGGGTGGGCAGTTTAGCCCTCGGTTTCTCCAATGTTCCCAGTGGTTGGGGTTTTGCCTTTGGTGCGACTCTCCTCCTCGGTTACGTCGGTTGGCAAGTCTGGCGCAATCGTGGCAGTGAACCGTAAGCCATCTTAAACTAGAAAAAAGATTAATAATTAAGATAGCGGCAGGATGACCCTGGGAGTTTAGCAAATGTCTAACGAAACCGTAACTTATTCCCTTGAAACGGTCCTCAAGGAAATCAAAGACAGCATCAAGGAAGTCAACCACAAAGCTGATAGAATCGATCAACGTCTGACAAAATTAGAAATCGGACAGGCAGAACTTAAAGGAGAAATTAAAGCTTTAGATGAGCGACTAAGCACAAAAATTGACGGATTGACCGCTAGAGTTGCCTTTACTAATCGAGGCATTTTGATCGCCCTTGTTGTTGCTATTTTAGGAGGAGCAGCTAAACTTTTTGGGTTTATTGGCAACCCCTAATTAAAGTTATCAAAAGTGGCAGTTTAGGAAAATGTCTAACGAAACCGGAACTTATTCCCTAGAAGCAGTCCTGACAAGGATTGAGGGAAAAATCGACTTTTTACAAAGAGATGTTAATGAGCTAGAGATAGGACAATCGGAAATAAGGGGGGATATTAAAGCTCTAGATTCTAAAGTTATGGAAATAGAAAAGCGTATTGACGACCTGAATTCACGGGTGAATATTACCACTAATGGGTTTCTTGGCATTGTCGGAATTTTGGTGACAGGAATACTAGACATTCTGGGAAAAATCGTCTTTTTTCCTAATCCCTAAAAGTCATCCTTAGTCTTGCATATCGGCAATTTTGATGCCTTGTCGATTAGAGAAAAAATCAGCAAAAGTAGGAGTTTAGCACAATATCTAACGAAACCGTAACTTAACGTCAGTTCGGGATAAGGGTGGAAAGAAAAGTCGGGGGGTAAGCTGAAAAATATATAAACTCAGCACTCCCAACCCATCTATGTCTAGTCTAGGGTAATGATTCCCGATCAGTCTTTAAACCTCTAGCTTGATCATGACTTTTCTGATAAATATCTTTTTCTGGCTCCTGTCTGGCTTACTCAAATATCAGTCTAGCACCGAACAAAATACCCCCCCCTAGTTCACCTCTATTCCCCTGTCCTAATTGTGGTTCTCACCATAGGATTAAGAATGGTTCTATTCATAATGGAAAACCCAAACGTCAATGTAAAGAGTGTGGTCGTCAGTTTGTGATCAATCCCACTAATAAAACCGTCTCTGACGAAACCAAACAATTAATTGATAAACTCCTTGCTCGAACGAATTTCCTTGGGAGGAATTGCTAGAGTAACAGGGGTAAGTTGGTCATGGTTACAAAATTATGTCAACGTCTCGACTTCGCTCAGGGTCAACAATAAACTGGCGGCTGTCCCCCGTCAAATAAAGGTTTCGGACAAACCAAAAGGTAAATTGGTTATAAGTACCTAGGCAAAATTAATTACATACTCGCCTCCAAAATTGTCCAGCACTTTTTTAACGTAAGCGGGGAGGCCCTTTCGGTCTTTATAGGCGCTAAATTCAATCCATTCATATTTTAAAAATCGACCTAATATTTCAATTAAATTTAAATGAGATGAATAAGTGGTCAACCAAAATATTTTCAAGTTTTTCTTTTCCCATTCCTCAAGTTTCTCGATAAATGCATCGCTGGTATGAATGGAAGCTTAGTCAATTATTATGACAGTTTTTTTCTGTATATTTTGGCAATATTTATCCAGAAAATTGATAACTATCTCGCTAGTAACCGTTCCGACCAGTGTCTCATAAAATAATTGATTATCTCGTTTCATTATTCCTAAAATATTTAGTCTTTTACCTCAATTGGTGGTAACTTTATCGTGGTTTTTTCCTCTTGCCAAGCGTAAGGAATACAAGGCTTTGAATCCCATCCCATTTCATCCAAATATCCTATCTCAATCTCTCCTCTTTCTTCCTGTTTTTTGAGTTCTTCTAAAATAGGTAGTTTGACCTCAATCTCCCACTCATCAGGGGTTTTGCCCACCCCCCTTCTCACCCTTTTCCACCTCATGTTGATTTTTTTTATTAGTCTTTTTATCGTGTCTTTGCTTACGGTTAATTTCCATTCTTCTACAATTTTGATCTGGATTTTTTTTAAGCTTTTCGGTTCTTCTTTTACCCAGTCAATAACTTGTTGGCTTTGTGCTTCTGTCAATTTAGGTTTTCTCCCTCTTCCTCGACAATTATAAAAACCAATTAGTTTTCTATGTTCCCAGGCCGTCAACCAATTATAGATGGTCTTTCTCGTAACTCCAAATATTCCGCTCAATTCTTCTATCGTGGTTCCCTGAAAACTTAAGAGTATACATTTCGCTCGCTCTCTTACTTGATGATGGCCTACTAGCTCGATAAATTCTCTCTAGCATTTTCTGGCTCTCGG